>Ga0209489_102924_pt1 | contig 34050 bp, 15 predicted proteins | sample SiratrowhiteBW_FD_187527 | JGI IMG/M metagenome (GOLD analysis project Ga0209489, IMG submission 187527) | Root nodule microbial communities of legume samples collected from California, USA - Siratro white BW (SPAdes) (version 2) | ecosystem: Host-associated > Plants > Roots > Nodule | place...
AAAAAAAAATTAAAATAATAATTTTAAAAAAAAAAAAAAAAAAAGAAACTGAAAGAATTTGACTTCAACTTTCGTTGTAGGATTCATTACTTTTCTCTTATAGAAAGCTAAGAAAAAAGTTCTCCAGAGCAATAAAATTCTAAATGTTTAATTTGAGCTTGTAAGGAATAGAAACCGGAGAAAAAGTCATAATATAGTCGTTAAACTCTTTTGATGGAAAATCATCCAGTCAAAACACTCACATAATAAAGAAACAAAAGATCTAGAACCCTAACCAGAAACATGTATGATGATTGGGCCTCCATTGACCTTAGTGGACACAAGAACCATTATTAAGAGGCCAACTCTGTGTATTAAATTATACAGAATAAAAATAAACAAACTTGTAAGTAAGTAATGTAGGATATCTGGGCTAGAGTGATTCTTCTGCACCTGACTTCCTCTACCTCCGTAATTTTGCATATTTCCATTTTAGCATTAAGAAAAAGAGAAAAATATCCTTCATCAATGGTAATTGCAATTCAATTTTTTTTTTACTCTTTACAGATTGCACAAACTGTAATTTAATTAAAAAATATTATCATTATAAATTGTACATATATTTATAATTTTTTTTGTATTACGGTTTGTACAACCTGCAATGCATTTAAATATTTTTTATTATGTGTTGTTACTATAACACCACTCACTACCCAATAAAAATTTTTTTAATTAGTGTTGTCACTATAACACTACTCACTACCCAGTAACGCCACTCACTACCATGAAGAATCTATAATGAAGAGTTTAGGTAATTAAATGAAGAGTCTATTTTGCTGGCCCTTATCCTCATTTCAAGTTCCAACCCTATTGAAGAGTCTATTATACTCATTAAATAAAAAGTCTCTTCTGCTACTCTATGCCCATTTCAAACAAAGAGTCTCTTATGCTCCTCTATACCCATTTCAAATCTGTAAGTTCATTTCCTAATTGGATTTCATTTCAAAGTCAATTAAAATAAAACACTTTAACCATCTCTTCCTTTTTCTATTAAAATAAGGTGTGACTGAGATTTTAGAATTTAATAAGAAAAGAAAGAGATAGTTAAAAGTATCTTAATTAAATTTATTTTATTTTATTTTAATTGAATTTGAAATGAAATCCAATCAAGAAGTGAACTTACAAGAACTCTTCATTTGCCTTAATTTAATTAGTTTAGTTTTATTTTAATTGAATTTGAAATGAAACCAATTAAGAAAGAGGAGTGAATATTTCATTATAGAGACTTTTCATTTAATTACATGATTGGGTGAATATAGACTCTTATTTAGAATGAGAATAAGGGTACAACCAACAAAATAGACTCTTCATTTAATTACATGATTACGTAGTGTAGTGTTACTTGACAACATGTATTAAATACATTTACATTGCAGGTAAATGCATTGCGGGTTATACAAACCGCAATTTAGAAAAATTTATATTTCCGGTTTGTACAACCCTCTATGTAAAAGGTGCAGAAAAATAATTGTACAAACCCTCTATGTAAAAGGTACAGAAAAATAATTGCGGATTGTACAATTCTTAATGTATTGCGGATGCAATTCGCAAAGAGAAAAAAAAATTAAATCGCAGTTACAGTGAATGAAAGATATTTTTCTCTTTTCCTCAAAGCTAAAAATAGAAATATGAAAAATTATGGAGATGCAGAAAGTCAGTATGAAGGTGGCAGGAAGAATCAGTCTTTGGGCTAAGTAGTAGATTATGATATTTGGACTTATATATCAACCTTGTATTGTAGGATGATGACTGTGTTAGGTTCCTATGTTTTAGGATAGAAATCTACTCACACCGAAATTACCACAATTGCAAAAAATAATTCTTATTAATTCTCTAACAAGCATACATATCACAAGGTCACAGAGGAAATGCTTCATTTCACACTGGATAAAAACCTGTACACACATGCTACATTCAAAAGTCCCTTCCTCCTGAAGTGGTTGGTCTTTAAATAGACCAATCCATCTTAATAAACAAAATTGTCCTGCTCCCTTCTTATTTAATTTTCTCCTAACATAAACTTTTCATATTTTCTCATTTCCTATTGGCCTAGAATAAAGTTAGACCAGAGTTAGGGAGTCTTTTTAGGATTTTAATTAGGCTCATTCAAACTCAAGAGAAACTCTATATTAATCATGGTTTGGAGTTGGTACATGCTTTCCACATTGAGCACATATTCAAATGTGAAAAATATTAAAGTACACGTTACACTTGATCAACTTATTTCACCACCTTCTTAGGGAGCACATGGGAATTCAATTTGAATTTACCCCGTTTTTAGCTCTCCAAATCCGGCCAAAACTCCTGTAAGTAGGAGCACATCTCTTTGTATTTTTAACTTAGAATGAGTAGAGTCATGATGCTAAATTTGCTCTTCATTTGTTCTTGATGTTCTCCCTAAGATAGTCTTATTTTCAACACTTTGTAGACCTTTTCTTGAGAGTTGGCCGAACCTGTCTCTAGGCGCACATATCCACCACTCTTCACTCAAACACTACCTTTCCTCCAAGCTTTCGCCACGCCTCTATTCCATCAATTGAAGATGGCATCTTCAAGGAAATCCATCATCTTTCAGAGTGAGCCTCTTGATGAGAAACTTTAATTTTTGTCTCTCAATCCTACCTTTTAATTCCTTATTGGTCTTATAAATTAACACCCTATGGGCTTGATTGATTTTCTTTCTCTCACTTTTAGAGTCCGTGGGTAAGGAATTCTAGCTCCATTATTTGTGGTACTACTTTAGGAGATCCTTGAGGTGGTGGTTGGATGGATTGACGATGAGAGTTTCGGATAACATTCCCCAAGGAAACTGAGCATCTGGTGGCACTTTAATCACTTTTTAATGATGAAGTTTCACCCTTCTTATTCGAGAGCTTGGGGAAGTCAACATAGAGATCTGTTTCTAAAGTGGGTGTCCCAATCTTAAAACGCAAGTTCCTACAATCAAATTGAACTATCTTACTGGTACTTTTCCTGACATTCCTTTTGCAATTAGTGTGACAAGTCAATTTCTTAACTTTTCATGTGTAGATCATTGGAATCCAGTCTTTCATATATTGAAGTACATTAAAAACTTTCTTAGAAAAGGCTTGTTATATGGTCATAGTAACCATACTAGAGTTCTCTGTTGTTCAGATGTTGATTGGGCAAGATCTCCTTTTGATAGAAGATCCACTTCTGGGTATTGTGTCTCCATTGGTGATAACTTAATCTCTTGGAAGAGCAAGAAACAAAATGTTATAACAAGATTTAGTGTAAAAACAGAATATAGTGTTATAACTTCAACTACTCGTAAGATTATTTGGCTTAAACAATTACTAAAAGAATTGCAATTTGTAAAGGTCATTCAAATGACACTTATATGTGATAATCATGCTCCTCTTCATTAGCTCAAATCTCATCTTTCATGAAAGGATCAAACATGTTGACATTGATTGTTATTTTATTCGAAAAAAATATTATATCTTAGGACATCAAGACTAAGTTTGTTAATTCTAATGATGAATTAATACATATTTTCACCCAATCTTTATGGAGACCTAGAATTGACTATATTTGTAACAAACTTGACACACATTATTTGTGCATCAGTTTGGGGGAAGTGTTAGCCCATACTTTTTGTATGTTTCTTATCTATAAATACATAATCCTAAATGTTCATTATGCACAAAGGATTGATTCTATATCTCTTTTACTTTATTTTCACATAAATTATGAAGCATTCACTAAGAAAATAGGTCCTTGTTGTTGATTGACAATTATATTATTTATTGCAAATCTTCAAGAAAATTATGATTCACAAAAGAAAATTATCTCTAGTCCCAATATTTCTTGTCTATATCTCCATCCACTTATAATAAGAAGATTAATCAAAATCAACGAAAATATATGTAGTTAAAGATATTTAAACATTTATAATTAACTCCTCTTTTAAGACTCATTTACCAAAACTATTTTAAAGATAAACACTTTAACACCAAGACTATCTAAATTACAAAGTCAAAAGTGTACATGTGTTCATCAATAGCATTGAAGATGTCTTCTTCAAGCAAAACATCATGAGTCCATCAACCCCTAATAAATCGCATTACTAACTTAAACATCGGGAGAGGTAGAGGCAATCTTGGTATCCTCGTCTAGAAAAAAAACTTATATATGGTGAACTTTTAATCAACTATAAGATTCAACTACTCAAAACACCAATCATATATCCATATTAATTACATGTATATTACATGTATCATAAACTAGTGGGAAAACTCTCGTTTTAATGATTCTTAATCTTTCACCATTAATACAATTTGGGTCCCCAATGTCAACTCTCAAGGTTTAAGGACTTACATTATGTCAATTTCTTCATTCTCGAGTGAGACCCTCATCTCTCTCTGGTACCATTTTGTTGTCATCCCAAATCCTCTATCACTTAATCACACTAGTAATTATCACAATTCAATTACTAATTTTATCAACCTCGGACATATGAGCCTTTGATTTGGTAGTTGACCTAAAAGTGTATTTAGGGTCAACATCAAATCTGACATGGTATCATTAAAATGAAATACATGTTCCTATGTCATTAAACACCCAAGTCTAATGTGCTCTAGGTGACGTTGTCTCGCATCACGTCAATGTTTAACCGAGACTCGTCGTTCAAATGCCTTTTTTCCACCATTTTCCTCAAATCATTTCAAGTTTTAGCATACAACATTTGGCATCTTCTTTCAGATATGCATCAACACATTGTCGAGACAACAATTCAAGCAATTTCGCACAAAAAAAAAAAAAAATCTCTCTGTCATGACAACAAGATCAAAGGTGTGGAATAAAAATACCAAGAACAACATTATTACATCAATATACGAGAGAAATGAAAAACCCACCAATAAAAATGGGGGAGAGGGGCGTGAAAGAGGGAAAGAGTCTAAGAGATGAAGAGAAATTCTCCATACCTTAGTTGTTAGCACAAAGAAGACGAGAAAAGGTTGAGTCTTGGTTTCTAAAGTCGAAAACTTGAGCTCGAACTTCTTTGTTGGTAGAGAGAGGAGGAAATGTTTAGAGAGAATCGAGAGGGAGAGCGTGATTTTCAGTTATTGCAAGCGGAACGAGGACAATGAATTTTTTTCTCTCCCTAGGGTAAAGACTCTCCAATGAGCCTTTGCCACATGGCAAGCGCCATGCCACCTAACTTAAAAGAAAAAAGTCCCTCAATTTGACACTAATATTACCTTAATTAATTAAGCTTAATATCCATAATGAAGTATCTCATCATATCTCTACCTAGTAACTCGTGTTGTGAATATTACTGGTTAAAGCAATGAGTTTTGTTTCACAGCTGCAAGGAGGTCTCGTGAAGTTGTCTTCTCTGTTTTACGTGATGCATGCATTGATGGAGTTCTCTCAATTCCAGAGGCTGTGGAAGCTGCAAAGGACATCTTTGCACGAAATGCCATTCATTTCTACAAGATTACTTCAGCTAACAGTGTGGTGGGCTCAGCCAAAGGTTTTAATTCACATAGTAACTCGCCCCAACAGTTGAAAGATGGCTTAGACATTGATCGGTCATTTGTTCGTATCACATGGGTTGATATTTCAGGACAGCAGAGATGTCGTGTGAGTATCCCTCAAGTACTCTTCTGTTACTTCATTTTTTGCATCTTTTGTAGCTTCTGAATCTTCTAAAACCTAGTAAACCTAGTAAAGGACATTCCTAATAAAAGCATCTCCCACCAATGTCTTTTAAAATATCCTTTTAACTCTTCATTCTCTTTAATTACATGATAAGAAACATCTTTTTTCCATACAGGGGAGTAAGATTTTCTTAGATTTCTTAGTTTCAAGTATTCAAACCTGTAAAATAATAAGGTTTTCTCTAACTATTTTGTTTTGCTTATAAATGGATCAGTACATTACAAGTTCAATCACAATAAACTCATTTACTTTTTCCTTTCAATAGGTTACATGCATGTGACATATTGATTCTTATAATAATGGGTGTCAATATTAAATATTTAGTGTATAAGCCAATAATTATTATTAAAAATATCTTAATTTGTAGTTCAAGTGATTTCAGATTTAAGAGATTTAAACAGACTTTAAGGATTTGTTTTCATTAAGTTACATCTTGAGATGAAATCTAAATTTATTCCAGGGTGTTCCTAAAAGACGTTTCAATGACATTGTTGCAAAGACTGGAGTTGGTCTAGGATTTGCGGGTATCGTATTCTCCTCTTTTAGGGATGGACTTGTAGATGGGTGTGGTATAACAACAGTTGGTGAAATGACATTAATGCCTGATTTGTCTACTCTAAGGAGAATTCCCTGGTGAGTAATATTTTTCTTAAGATATGAGCTTCATAAATTAAACTTTTGCATTTGATCCCAAGTTACCAAACATAATGTAGATTTCAAATATTCTTCATTAAATTAGAAATGAATGAAAAGCTGAAAGCATAAAATTTGTTTACGCTATGAGTAGTAGTTCTCAGTCCTTATAAATTGCATGAAGACCTCAAAATAGTGAACTTTCCAATTTCCCTATCTCTAACTGACATTTTATTTCTCGTATCAATGAAGATTTGTGAGCAGATACTTTTGGATTAGTAGATATTTTTTATTTCCTTGTGTCTTTTTTTTCTCATTTCAATCTGGCATCAGTAATCTGTTTCACAATTTTGTACTACTCATGTTTTGATTATGTTGTTATGTAAGTATTGGTATTTCTTTTTCTTCTATCTGTTAAATAAATTTTCTATTTGATGTTATTTATTAAGTAAATAGCAATTGCATGGATCATGAATTTGTCATCCGTAATGGAAATACATTTTAAGGTGTAGGCTTTTTTGTTTTGAAGAAATATATTCTTCTTGAGTAGACACAGAATTTGTAAACTAATGCAACTTTGTTATGTATAGGACCAAGCAAGATGAATTTGTTTTAGTCGATATATATGTTAAACCTGGTGAAGTTTGGGAGTTTTGCCCTAGAGATGCCTTAAGAAGAGCTTCTAAAATTCTGAAAGATGAATTTGACTTGGTACGAAGAAGAGTTTGTCTTATTTGTTGGGAAGTATATACGGTGTTTAACTTTTCCTCTGCATGTACTTTCAGGAAATGAATGCAGGATTTGAGAATGAATTTGTTCTCTTAAAGAGCATAACAAGGTATGTTATATGTTATTATCTCTGTGATCTGAATAGTTAAATTTACAGGCAATTAGTTAAGAACATGGAGAAAAATAAAATTCAGGGAAGGTAAAGAGGAATGGATACCATTTGACTCGAGTCCATACTGCTCCACATCAGCATTTGATGCTGCTTCCTCCATACTTCATGAAGTTGTTGATGCTCTTCATTCCATGGGAATTTCAGTTGAACAGGTAAAAAGAAATTTGTGACATGATCAATTGTAAGCGAAGATACATATGATATGGCTTTGTATGACTTTCATTGAATACAACTTTTATCAGATGTAATAGTGATTACAGCTACACTTCCAAAACATTATATTATTAAAACTGAACGTAAGCATTGAAAAACCCAACAATCATGAATAATCTGGGTTTAAGCATGACAGGTCTTTAAAAGGATCATCCTCTTTAGCATGTTTTAAGACATTGCCATACTTTTTGAACTTATCTTGTTGGGAATATCGTAGGTACATGCTGAGTCAGGAAGAGGTCAATTTGAGGTGGTTTTGAAGTATACCAATTGTACTAAAGCTGCAGACAACTTAATTTACACGCGTGAAGTTGTTAGGTCAATCGCTAGAAAGCATGGCCTGCTGGCAACTTTCATGCCAAAGTAAGAGCCACAGTTTGTGCAGGTTTTCGTTATTCAGATTTTTTATCCAAAGAGAATCAAATTTGCATCTTAAACCTGAAAGACTATGCCAGCATATTGACACCATCCGGAAAAAAATGTACAGTGATGTTGTAAAAACATGCTATTCTATCTCTCAAGTATACATGTTACTGAAACTACAATCAACTTTTTATATCATAAAATCATTATAAATTTATAATCAATGGTTTTACAATCTAACGTAAAAATATATACCATATATGCTACGGAGGGGTATGCATGGACTCTAGTAGTAAAACTTAATTACAGCTGATGAGCTCTCTTTATTGCAATGATCTAGTGTAACGCTTAAAAAACATTTTAGGGGTAACAACAGTTTTCTCTTGTGATATTGAAGGTACGCATTAGATGAGTTGGGTTCTGGAGCGCATGTTCATCTTAGCTTGTCACGGAATGGCCAAAATGTATATATGGGATCTGGTAGATCATCTAAGTATGGAATATCACCTTTGGGAAGGGAATTTATGGCAGGAATACTTCAACACCTTCCTTCAATCTTGGCATTTATAGCACCACTTCCTAACAGGTTGCTCTTCCCATTGTCTTGTTGTTCCATTTTTTTTTTTTTACCAAAACTGATGTTATTGTATGGCATCTACCACTAATTTTGCGAGCGTTGATAGTTTAAGTTGTTATGTGGAAGATAGGATTCTTGTTCCCTCTCCAACGAGCGTTGTAGTAAAATAGAAATGTAAATTTACATGTTTGTTAATGTAAAGTTAAAAAGGAGTAAATTATCAGCCACTGTCCAACTTTTGGAGTTATGCTGCAATGTTTCTTTACTATCTAAATTCCTTGTAGTTATGATCGATTACAACCGAACACATGGACTGGTTCATACCTTTTCTGGGGAAACGAAAATAAGGATGCTCCACTGCGAGGTTCATCTCCACCTGGAACTCTCGATGGTACAGTCACCAACTTTGAGATGAAATCATTTGATGGTACAGCCAATCCATAGCTGAGCTTAGCTGCCATACTTGCTGCTGGCATTGATGGGCTTCGTAGACATCTTCCTCTTCCTGAACCTGTTGGTAAGATCATATAAACATCATTATATAGTGTGCAAAAAGCATGCATTGTGAATAATGTTTGTTTATATCAACCATGACCTTATACAATATTCAAATAAATAGCAATTTTGTGTTAGTTTGTCTCAAAATTTTGCTAGACGGTCTAGTGTTTGATATTGGATAGACACTCTAGTGCATGTTGATGGATAGACGATTTAGCATGTACTGGGTAGACCGTCTAATTTGTGTTTTATGTTACTTGTCTGGTGTGTGTTTTAGGATAGAGTGTCTAGCATGTAGTTCGTCTATAGATTGTTTACACCTGTGTGTTTCAAGATAGACCGTTTATAGTGTATGTAGACCGTCTATACATGGTTTTCTGGTTTGGTGGTTACCAGTTTTTTGATAGTTACATGTCTTCAATGTACATATATGTTGTCATTGTTGTTCTTTGATAGCATATTACATAATAATATATGTTTATGCTTTGTTCTGTTTTCTTCTTTTTTTGATTTTAATTTCTTCTCGTTTTTCAGTCAAAGTTTAATATGAAGAATGTTTTCCAAATTATTTTGTAACTAGGTCAAAGTTTCAAGAATTTGTATTAACTTATGGAAGAAGTTCGATATACATTGTACATATCTTTCATCATATTATGGTTCTTGTTAAATTTTGTAAGTTGTTTTAGCACTTAAACATAGAAGGAGAATTCAATCCGAAATATCAGTATCACATCAAATAATTTTCTTTTTTGTTGACATAACTTAAATCTGTTGGTTGTGCATCACAATAAAGTTAATTCAAGAATCCTAGGAAGCACACTGGATTCTGAATTTCATTTTGTTATCAAGCTTAATTCCAAATTTCCTGCCATTTTTTCTTTTTTGATGTTCTTTTTACCAATTTTCTTAACGGTTGCATAAATTTTTGTTTGGTTCTTGTAATTTTCAGCATCAGTATAGATATACCAATTTAACTATAAACTTCTCATTTCATGTATGAAACAGATACAAATCCAAATCCGGAAATCCTTCAGAGATTGCCAGCATCACTTTCTGAATCTTTGGATGCTCTCCATAAGGATGATGACTTCCTTAAGGAATTTATGAGTGATAAGCTTCTAACTGCCATAAAAGCAATTCGAAAGGTACGTATAAGGCGTAGAAGCTTTTAATTTATAATTTCTTATAATATAAAATTTATGAAGTGGTCGAGGGAGAAGGACCATTGTTGAGCTGATTTATTCTTCAAAATGTCTAATAATCTAGTAAAAAGCTCCTTCAAAGTTTTTATCTCCATAGTCCATCCTTAAATTTTGTTAGATTAAGACTATAATAATACACTTTCTTTCTTTTGGCACAAACTTCAAATTAAATCGTGTGAATGTACTTGCTCTTTTTAGAGATGACTCAACTTTATAGTAGCCTTATTCCAAACATCAAATTAAATCGTGTGAATGTCCTTGCTCTTAATTTAATTTCTATGATTTTCTTAGTCAAGCTGCTAATTTTGATGCTTAATGTGACTTATATTATCAGGCTGATATTAACCATTACGCTAATCACAAGGATGCATACAAGCAACTCATTCACCGTTACTGAGCAAGTTGTTCTGTTGTTTCTGTACAAGACTGGTCTGAGCACAGTTCAGGTTCTGATGAATTCTTCCCAGTGAACATTGTTATTTCTAGCATTTAATTAGACTTGAGCTTTGTGATTTTGGTAAAGACAACAATGTCTATATATCTGTTTTATCTATTGTGTATCTTCTTGTTGTTCTATTATGTAGGAAAATTTCTCATTGTGGTGCAATTTTATTTGAAAATTCCTAGAATGGGTAAAAAAAATTTTAATTACCACCCTGGGTAAATTGTGTCATGTCATCGCGATATCATTACAAAGAAATCGTGCCACAGTGGCACGATTTTGTTTAGTAGTCAGTGAAATTGTGCCAACATGGCACGATTTTATGAGTTAATTAAAATCGTGTTGATGTGACACGATTTTAGTGTATTTTTCCTGAACTGAAATCGTGCTGATGTGACACAATTTCAGTGTATTTTTTATGAACTGAACTTGTGCCACCTCAGCACGATTTCAGTTAAACTAAATTACACTAAAATCATGGCACATCAGTACAATTTCAGTACATTTATAATTCTGCGAAATATTTGTGATTGGTGTATATAAGTGATGTAGTGTACAATTTATATAAACCTATGGAAGCCTTAATAAAATGCAAAAGGGTTATTTTTTTTATTATTGGAAGAGTTTCATATATATATATATATATATATATAACTATATTTTTAAACTAATATTTAATTATTTATTTAAAAAGAGTTTTTCATTTCATTCTATCAATACCTTGTGAATTTATAGAAATTGATCGAAATTTAGAGTAATGAGTGTGGTTAAAGTTATTAGAATATTTAAAAATGAAAATTATTATTTATATATACGAAAGACATTACCGCACAACTATGCAAAAATGAAAACAATCAGCTATGTGCGCATTGTGCAGCACTATGACAACAGAACTCAGAGTTTGAAGTCCAAGAAATACCCACTCCCCAACTTCGTCGCCGACCTATGTCATACAAAGTCAAATTAAATAAATGGTGGTGTGATTGCAGACACTTTCAAGCCCTGAAGTTGCCTTGTCCACATGTCATAACTGTTTGTTCATTTTCTCATCAACAGTTAGCCATATTCGTTTCTCCCCTTTACAGCCTCAGCAACATTTTAAAGGCCTATGAAATTCAATTTCATCCAATTCAAAACCAAGACTATCGGTCTCCTTACACAGGTCTAATATATGATTCCTGACCCACACATGAGAAGAAGCAAAGATGGAAAACCAACTACAAACCATATCCATAATGAAATGGATGACCCAATTCCCAATAGGCCTAAGAAATGTTCATATTGTAGGAACAAAGGTCACAACAGAAACAAATTGTTGTTATAGACAGTAATATTTCAATGTAACTTATGTTTTTAGTTTAATGAAAAATGACGCATCTAACTTTTAATTTATTTATGTTTTTAGTTTAATGAAAAATAACGCATTTAACTTTTAATTTATTTATGCTTTTAATTTAATGAAAAATGATGCATTTAACTTTTAATTTATTTGTTATCAATTTGAAAAATTTCACACTACATTACTTATGTACACCAATCACAAATATTTTGCGAAATTATAAATGTATTGAAATCGTGCTGATATGACACGATTTTAGTGTAATTTAGTTGAACTGAATTTTAGTGTAATTTAGTTGAACTGAAATCGTGCTAATGTGGCACGATTTCAGTGTATTTTTTCTTAACTGAAATCGTGCCACCTCAACACGATTTTAGTTCAGAAAAAATACACTGAAATCGTGTCACATCAATACGATTTTAAAACTCGTGCCATGTTGGCACGATTTCACTGATTGCTAAACAAAATCGTGCCACTGTGGCACGATTTCTTCGTAATAATATCGTTGTGACATGGCACGATTTACCCAGAGTAGTAATTAAAAAAAAATTTACCCATTCTGGGAATTTCCAAACAAAATTGCACCAGAATGGGAAATTTGCCTATTATGTATCTTATGTGTTCTTTTAGCAAGATATGAACTCTTTTACAGTGTGTCGTTGTTCAACTTCATCTTCAATTTGCTCATTTATCCAATGCCCGTTACATAGCTTGTTAGACCAAGGATTTAGATGACTTCAAAGCGTGTAACAGTGCCATTTTCCTAAAGAAATATTTGCCCTCTGTACTGCAAGAGTCAGCAAATTTTCTTTAGGATACGATGAAGTTCCTGTTTACACTTTGCAGTAGTGGAAAACAGTCCGGACAAGTTATCTGATCATACATTAATCATAATCCTTCTTTGAATTGTTCTCATATAATATATAACCAAACGTTTAAAAACTAAACGTTCAAACTTTTGAAAGTTTTCAAAACTTTCAAAAAACCGATTAACTACTTTGAAACCACCAAAATAAACTAACCATATTTTGATGACATGGCACTTGGACTTTTAACATTTGAAAATGTTCAACAATCCTCCGCCATTTTCAACATGTTTGATCCAAGAACAACTCGAACATTATATGCATAAATAATGGTATCTCACGATTTGAACCATTAAATTGTGAAAAGTTCATTACATCATATCAGAATCACATGGTAGAAAGTCTTTGAACCAGTATTCTATTTGATATGTAGCATAAACAATTCACGCATACAACTTGCATCAAAAACTTGCTTTAAAATACCTGACACATTCAATATGGCCCTTGTGTCCCGTATCTTTCATGAATGTTTTTGGAGTCAAGCCCTTTAACTCCATGAAGTGGCCACACTTCACATTCACATAGGTGGTTTTCATTCTAGCACCTCCGCAATTTTAGTACCTTTAGAAAACCATTAAGAGATTAACTCAACCTCCTCATTTGACAAGCGGATACAAAGCACTAAAGAACCTTGAGATGACAATTAATTATAGTGCTTACAATCATTCTGATGATGTACTTTGACTACATTGAACTCAAAGACTTAACGTAATGTTAAGCATTGAGTTGAGTTTCCATCATTGATGATTTTTTAGTCATAGGCTTGTGACTCATCCCCCTTGATGTTTTATTCATCAAGTCTCTTAGTAATCCTTTAATAAAAGGATCTGTCAAGTTTTGACTACAATTTCACATAGTCAATTGTAATAACTCAATTCAGACTTACTTGATTGAGCACCTTTGAAAATTTCAGAATATACCTTTTCATTTTCCTGCATGTAATATTTCTCTTCTATACGAAGATGGTTAGCAAGATTATTAAGAAAAAATATATATTTTTTCTTATATTTCAGAGTACATTTAAACTCTAAAATCTTTCCAATAAGGTGACAAATTCTTAATAATAAAAATTACTGTATCTCCGAAATTTTTCATTACAAGACTTTTCATCAACCATTAATAAATATATATATATATATATATATATATATATATATATATATATATATATTGAAATTTCAGACAAAAATCTATTATTGAATCCTTCTTTTACATACCTTATTGTCTCGAATTTTTCATATAATTCCCTGACATATTTTAACGTTAGTAGAGATCAAATAACAGGAAATCATTCATTACCTTCAAAATATGTCCCTGATCATCCTTTTGAGATAATCCATGAGAATAGTCTCCAATAAGATCCCGTAGCAGCGGTGCTTTCAACGGTAACGATAAATTGTCGTTTTCAAAACTAAGCTTGCAGTAACGCATCCAGAAGTAATTAATATTTGTGTCCTTTTCTAATTTTGCAAACATGGCACTAACTCTTTGGCTTTGACATAAAGCGCTGTCCCTGTACGCAAGGCCAAAATCTGAAAGCTTTGACTCCATGTTTGCATCCAATATAATGTTTTTAGGATGGATATGTCTTTAATGTAGCGTGAAGGTAGTGCAGTCCATGCAGATCTCTACCTTCTCTACCCTTTTCTTCCATGATAGTTTTCACTTTCTATCCTATCTTCTTTGAATTGCCATAGTCACCCATCAGGCCCACTGTCCTCTTTAATTGTAACTTTTATAATATAATCTGGGTTCATTTGGTGTTTCCAAAAGACCGAATTAGTTCAACAGTGGCTGCGTGCTGGCGGTTGTGGCGCCTAGAGAAGGAAGCGGAACGCCGATGAAGATCCATTGTCTTCCGTCTTGGGTCCATGAATCAATGTGTTACCGCAAAATTAAGAGTGGAGCACATATAGAGTTACAGGACCGTATTGCTTCTTCAATGAAGAATCCATTGATTGATGCAATGAAAAATATTGTTTATCCTTGAAGCCATCAAGCAAAATATTTGTTTAAATTGTTAGATCAAGAGGATTTAGATGACTTCAAAACATGTAACAGTACCACTTTCCTAAAGAAATATTTGCCCTCTGTACTGCAAGAGTCAACAAATTTTCTTCAGGTACGATGAAATTCCTATTTAAAAACTAAACGGTCAAACTTTTAAGAGTTTTCAAAACTTTCAAATAACCGATTAACTACTTTGGAACCACCAAAATATTCTCAAACTTTTTTAGGATTTGTTCATACTAGGTGTCAATAAATTGGTGAAATTACGCATTCAATAACTTTTTTTTCAAGAATGCAAATGAAAAAGTATTCTTTGTCCTTTGGATTAAACATGTGAATGTCTCTATGTCTTTTATAATTTCATCTTTAAATTTTAATAACACGTGAAATCAGAAGCTGCTTTAATATTTTGTTGCAGATATTAAGAAGATTTCGACATATAAATCCTCTTTATCAAAGAATAAGTATGATGAGTCTAAGCGTGTTTCAAAGCAAATATCAAAAACCAGATAGTGAAATATACCCAAACAAATGATAAAATTCGTGAATAATAAGAACTGTGCGATAAAATTTAAATTACGCATACAAATTTTAAGTAACCAAAATCATAAAACTTTTGTAATGAATTCCTTTGAATAAAATTATATTTAAAACATTAATTAATATACGGATGCATTGGCTTCAAGTATTCCCTCAAAAGAAATTCCAGAAGGAAGAATAACAGTAGAAGTAGAAGCTACATTAACTCTTATACAAAAATTTAATCATGGTATGGAGAAAGTAGCGAGCCTGTAAAACTTAGGTTAATTGGGTGAATATGATTTCCTCCAAAAGATCATCAAAAATCAAGTCATCTAGCTCAAGCTCCACACATTCAGAATCAAATTGGAGATTCATCCAACCATCATATTTTGATAGATCTTTGCTCACATAATAATCCAATGATCTGTAAAGATCAGATATTGTTGAGTTCAGATACCAGCTAATAAGTTTCCACACATTATAGAGAATATTTTCCCCAGTCGGCAGTGGATGAACACGGGAGAGAGTAGACAAGGGTCTTGGATAATAGTTGTATGATCTTCCAAAAATCTCCAACAACCCCTCATTCACTATATCAAACAGAAGCAGGTGATTACATTCTCCACCTTCACCACTGTTACCAGAACAATCAGGATCAAGAAGCAAGCAACCCTCCAATTTTTCATATACTGAAGGATCAACTGGTTGGCTATCAGAATACCATATCCCTATGGAATCATGGCCAGTGAATCCAGAGAGCTCTAAAACCTTTGTCACATAATTAAATGCAGCTTCATGACTTGGATCAACTTCAATACATGGAATTTCATAGTTGAAGCTTCTGCTTAGAGTTCCAAGGTTTTGAAAATTCTCACCCTCCTCCGGGTGATCCTCTTCAGCCTCTTGTTGCTCTTCCATATGATCCCATCCAGCATCTTGCCCTTTCTTTAATTCTGAGTTTAATTCTTCTGTACAAGGTAAGCATTAGAGGATCAATATTAGTGGAAATATAAAATCAACAGCTGTAGCCATGCAACTATGTTCAGGTTGTATAAGTTTATGCAGAAAATTTATTGATTGAGTTTTGAAAAGGAATGACTAATTCAAAGTAAACTGACTGAGCTATCATTAGCAGAAACAAAATGAAACATTAAAGTATAAAAGGACCAAATATACCTTCAGGAATGTCTAAGTTCTCCAGATCAAATGAAACGTCAAGAAAGCTGGTATCAGAAGAGAAGACTGAGTTAGCTTCCGCTGGGTAAGTATCTGTTTCGGTTCCAATGTCTTGTCCTCGGTCTCTCAAGTTTTCTAAACCTCCTATAATCTTATCGTCCCTTTCCTCAGCAATAAATTCTATTCCTGATTTTGAAGCACTCCTGACAAGCAGTTGCTTTTGGTCAGCATTCAAGCTGGTTTCTTGATTTGTGTTATTAACAAGTGTAGGTGGAAAATTTTGATTTTTTGAGTCATCACCATGGTTAAACCTCCTCTGGTGATGATCAATGTCATTTGGGATGATGTTTCTATCTCCATATCTCTTAATTGAATTCTGGGGGGATACAAGGAAAGAAGGCTCCTCATTCTGGTGAAAGTAAGATTTCAAATTAGGCATTGAAAGAAACCTTTTGAAGTATTTAGGGGTCTTTAATATAGAATTTCCCTCTTCTTCTTTCATTCTTGAGTTTTCAACCTTCGGATACTTAGTTTCACTATGAAAACAAGTCTCGTACAACTGAGAATATCTTCCAATTGATTCTTTTAGAGAACAATTCCTCATGGGTGATAGTTGACGCTTGTTGAAGGACATAGAAGAGAGACGGCTCCCAAAACCACTTGTTGAACTTTCTTCACCTTCCCCGTTGATGGCGGGGTCCTTAGACGTGTCATGGATCAACTTCTTCACATTTTTCGTAAGCCTCTTTCCCCGAGGAATTTTGTCAAGTATAGCATCCATGGTAATGCGATGCTTTTCATTTCTTCCCTCTTCAATTATGCGCCTCATCTTCTTTCTAAGATCCCTGAAGTGCCTAGTTCTCACATTGTTGGGAACCGGAGGTGAAACTGATGACGAATTAGAATCTCTTTCACCTACTTGATCGGAATTATGCGAAGAACCTGATGGTATGGACTGAAGGTGAGAATCTTCCAAAGAGTCATTCATGGATTCATTTGTCGTGTTACTTTGAGTTTCTATCTTTTCTTTTTCTTCAATTAACAGATCATCTATCATCTGGTTTATGAGTTGACCTGGATCAGAATCTTGCCTTCCTGATGATGAGGCACATACAGGAAATGAAAGAGATCTGGTTCGTCTCACTTTAGCATTCAAAGATTGTTGAGTGTGAGTGTGAAATGGCAAAGGAGAGCCTGGATCCTGTATATATTCTAATAGACAGTTCTTGTTTGCGTTTATCACATCCAATGCATCAAGAAAGTCCTTGAAGAGGTGGGGTGAAGCATCAGTTGTAAGTATCTTCGCATTGAACAACTTCTCTTCCGGGCCACCTTGCTTATGATCAATCTTGTTTTGATCCAAAGTGTCACTAGAAAACATTGTGCTACAATCTACATTGTTGGCAATTGGTTTATTAGAGAAAACTGGTGATAACATATCCAGTGTGCCAGCTGCAAGATGGTCCTGAAAGGTTTTAAGAACTGGTTCAGGGCTCTGAACAGTTAGTAACAATTCACTAAGTGGGTCAACCTCCAAGTTGGGAACAGAATCAGCATGAGTTAGTTCTGACTTTGCAGGGCAAGTTGAGCTTCTCTTGTGTCGACCTTTCCTTTTGTATGTATCTTCATTGAGAAGTGACCTTAATCGGGATTTGATAGAACATTTGGCTGGAGAAGAGGACTGTACCAGCTTTTCTTCAGCCTAGAAAACATTAAATTAGATGCTACTTTCACAATGTTCCCTTTATTAACACACTGTTAACAAAATAAGGATGTAATGGTCCAAAAATGCACGATGACAGAGTCAGTACTAGAATGGGTTACACTCAATAGTGAATAAAATCTACTTAATAACAAAATAAGCATTCTAGATGGAAAAATGAACGCAATAATGGTGGATAACTTCACGCCAAAGTCTCTAGCACCTAAAAGACAAGCAACAACACAAAAATATACTGACAGCAACCAAAGTATTCTCGTTTACTTACATCAGATGACTCTGTACATGGCGTACAATGCTCTGGCATAAAGTTAAGCCCAGAATCATCAGAAGTTCCTGGCCTTTCAGCTCCTACAAAGTGAAATAAATTGTGGAATTTAAGTGCAAACAGAAACATTGTGACATGTCAACAAAAACTGTCAGAATAAACCAATGGTTCTATTTTTTTTTCTCCTTTTTGTGCTGTCATATGTTATACTCTGATAAATTTTATCTTCTATTCTATCATAGTAACTATTTGTCTTTAAAGAATCAACACGAATAAAATGTGATAGTAGAAAGGAATATGTTCAAATGGATGTGAGGCTACACAAAAAAGATAGGATTTCATAATCACGTGTGGCAACCCAGCATGCTATTGATGTATTGTCAAGTAGTATTGAGGTGTCTCCATAATATATCACATTTTTCAAAAAAATGAACAAGATATGAAATTACTACCAAGAAGCAGATATTGGAGTAACACCAATTGAGAAAAAGATGACAAAAAAAATTGGTTAAATAGCTTTTTAGACCCCACAAAGAAGGTCACTAGAAGTAAACATAAAGAGAATAAATTGAATGATTACTGGGCTTCTGAAAAGTGAATTAGACCAAAAGAAACATTACGAGAAGTTGTTAAGAGGATCTTACTATAAAAATATCTCTGAAAATCAAGTCCAATAGCACTGTGATCTTTGTAACCAACCATTTCTAAGGAAAAAGGCTTTTGATGTTCTACATTATATTATAGCCACACAAGTTTATACGCAAAATAAAGTAAGAAACAATCGTCCAAATAATTGGTTTGAGTCAACCAGACATATAGCAGTACTTAAGTGAATAAAACAACTTGCAGGACAAATAATAAAATTATCCAAGTAGATTGGACTCCTCTTGAAACAGTATAAATAAAATGTAATACAGATGAAGCCTACACTGAGCATAGAAATAAATCAGCATGTGGTGGTATCTTTAGGAATTCAAAGCTTATGGGCTATGGGAGTTATACAAGTACAATCAGCCCTTGAAGCAGAGCTTATGACAGTTATACAACCATTGAGATTACTATTCAAAAGGGATGGAGAACTCTCTTGATTGAGACTGATTCTTTGTCTGCTATGAAATCTTTTTATGACAGCAATGTAATTTCTTGGAATTTAAGCAATAGTAAGAGTATACATTTCAGATTTCCATATATCGAAGGGAAATAAGCGTTTTGATGGTTTAGCTGCTCATGGTTTGAGAACTTCTGTTTTTTCTATGTGGGTTGGCTCCTTGTATTGTTTTTTACTTTTGGTGAAATGAGTGTGGGTTTCAATATTTTAGATTTTCTTATTCTGTTTCCTTTACTAATAAATGTAAGAATACGGAACACAACTGATACACATTTTGGAGCTAACATAGTTAGATTTGCAACCTATGTAGTGGTACTATAATAACATGGTTTTTCCTTTGATCAGGTCTTCCAAAATGAAGGGTAAACTTATGACTTACTTTCATCGGGTCTTCCACCACCATGCCTTCTGTGTGTAATCCTTCTCTTCACCTGACGCCAGTGATGATACTTTATAACATGAAGAATTCCCCAAACTCGTCCTGGATGAGTATGATGGCTACTATTACAATTTCTACTCGGTAATGTACACTCTTTCTCACGAATTCTCTTCCCCATAGCTGCCCAGGTTCAGACTGATGATTCATTCAGCAGATCAAGTGACACACACGTGATCCATATCAAGAAGAAAAATATCAATAATCTACCTGCTAAACGAGTAATTGTAGAAGTTTAGTATTATCAACTTGTAGAAATCATTACGCTGGTAAATTCTGTATCACCTGGCTACGTAGAAATTTAGAAAGAAAGAAAGAAAAAATGCTTCAGGTGTAACAACAATAAGACCCCAATATTGATTCAGATTGTGTTTAATTCAATAGGCATTACTAGTGAATAAGTTAGAGTTCAAAATATGTTTGAAGAAAAAACAAGAATAGGGAAGAACAAACCTTATCCACAACATGCTGACATTTTCTATCATGTGTTCAGAGAAATGTAACAAAGTTCTAAGAATTCTTGAGATCGGAGAATTTCTAGATCGCTGAGGAAAACGAAGAGAATCAATCAGAAAATTCAATTTCAGATCTATATTAAAAAAAATTCCATATCATCACCATTAACCTTTGTGTATTAGCAATTTAGATATGCATGCGTCTATGATCATAGAACAACCTTACCGCAATACATCCATAACCATGACCGAATATGTTGGCTTGTACAAGGATGAATGTGTATTCATAGTGAAAAAGAAAGTGACATATATAAAAAAAAATGTTAATTTTGTAATTCTAGCCCTGACACGTGACAGATAAAATAAGTGGTGTAAAATTGATCTTTGAAAGTAAAAAATAAATAAATAAATAAATTAGAGTGTAAAAATTAAATGTTGGTGAATTCTGACAGACAAGAGATAGAGAGGAAATGAAAGACAACCAAAGAAAACACCCACTTCTTAATCTTATTTTCCTTTTTGATTTTGCAATTTGATATTTAAAACTTAAAATTCAGTATTGTTTATGTTGATAATTTCATATTTATCAAACGGGAAAATATTTATGAAATAAATAAATATTCACTGTTGGAAGATTTAAAATTAATTACTTTATTTATTACTATTTGATGATATAAAGCAATGTGATAAAATCCATGCTTTCCGTGATTTAGACTTAAGAAATATGATTTTAATATGTAAAATTAATGTTAAGAAATGAAACTTTTATTAATTCATTAATAATTTATTACAAACTATTCTCTGCAAATAATGATTTTTTGCAGCTTTAATGTTAAAAATATTAATTGTCAATTTCAAATAAGTTTATATTAAATTATACATAACAGTTGTTTTATGTTTATTGATGTAAATTTATTAAACACGCAATCGTATACTACACTTTTAATGTAATTTACATATATTTCATTTTATACTATTACGTATGGTAAGATTTTACATAATGCTAGGTCATTTTTATTGTTTTTGTTTATAAATATGATTTCAGGTTAAGCGATAACGCTTAATAAATTTACAGCTAGAGAAAATGACATGGTCTTACTTCTACAAGCAAAATTCTTAGTACAAGATTGTTTAAAAAGTGAATGTTTTAAGTATTAATAAGTGCGAATTGCAAAATATAAGAAATTTTTTAATAACATTAGCATTTAAGTGAACTTTTATATAAATATTTAAATCTATCTTGTAAAACTTGCAAAATTAATTAAGATAAAAAAACTAATTTAAATAACAATGCATTTTAGATGCTCTGATTATTCAATATAATATGTTAAATACGTACATTAGTTATTATTTTTGTATCTAATTATGTTAAGAATTATTTATTATCAATCTTGTCATTTACATTGGAGTGATTATGTTTTTCTTTCTTTGATATTTCTATTTCATATACATTGTTTCAAGTTTATAGATGTATTTTTAATCCTTCATTTTAATAAATAAACATTAATATTTTGTTATATACAGTTAGTAAAAAGCATCACAAATTTTACTTATAATCTTTAGTAGATTTTTTTTTCTTTCAAATTACATTTACCTTTTTTTACAAGACTCGAATCCTTTTATTTTAAAAAATTATGTTCATACAATTTCTTAATGCACTCAAAGCACTAAATTTAGTTTTTAGTTTCAAAGTAGATACTAAAAGATTTCTCAAATCCACTCGCATCAGTAAATTCTTCAATATTAGATTTGTACATAAGACGTTCCTATATGATCATTTAGCTTAAGAATTTCACATTAAGTTCTTAGTGCACTTTCATCTTCATTAGATTTAATATACTTTTGAGTGTTTTATCTAGTTAAGTCTTAGTAGATAATTGTTGGACTTTCTGCTCTTATGTATAATAAGAAAAAAGTTATTTAAACATCAATTATACCTATCAAATAAAATGGTTATTAATTATAATCAAAATAATCACTAAATTAAATTTTAGTTATTAAATAACTACAAAATAAAAGTAATAATTGAATTTAGTGACCAATTAAGTGAAGATAATTGGTATCTAACATTAACTACGAAGTTTTTAATCACTTATATCATTAGATTTTAATTGGTATCTAATTAAGTTAAATAATTGTGATTATTTTGGTCACAACTAAGATTTTATAAATGTTGAAAACTATTTTAAATTGTTTATAATTATCTAGAAAACTTGATCATTACAACTTGTTATCATATAATCTATTATTGAGACTTTATGTATAAGCAATTGATCATCTATAAGCACAAAGCACATGTTAAAATATTCATATAAAATAATCACATTTAAACAAATAAGACACTTAGAGTGTCTATTATCATAAAAACATATGGATGGTGTACTAGCATAAGACTGATAAATACCAATTTTGAGTGTTTTTATACATAAAAAATATTGAGTACTTGTGGGTTTTAAGTGTTATTTAAAATAGTAATTACTCCCAATTTTATAGTTTTTGGATTTAAATTTATGTTTTGAGTATTGAGTTAAAGGAAATCATTTAATCTCAATTATTGTGAAATTTCAAGTATAAAAGAATGAAGAAAATGATAGATTGGAAGATTCATGAAGAAAAGAAATAAAAAGTTTAAAATAGAAAAAAGCCCAAGAGAAAAGTCACTTACCCTAGGCCCAAAACCAAGTTTAAAAGGAGATTTTTAGGGTTTTGGGAGGAGGCAAGACCTAGAGGACGGAGACAGACGACTAGAATCAAGATTTTCTTCTTCTCTTGCAATCTTCCTTTCATTGGTTTGTAATGGCTACCATCGGTAGCTAAATCTTCAAATCTTGGGATTGAATGTAATCTTTTCGAAACTCGTTTGTATTTGAGATTGTGATTTATAATATTCAGTTTCTATTCAGATTCGGGGTTTTCCTCTCATTTTTCATGCTTGATTTTATATTATCTATAGAATCTTATTTTTAATTCTTGAAAGCTACTGGAAAGTGATTTTGAGTTTATGACCTAGAGGAAAATACAAAATAATTTGGGATTCTAGGAATAAGGTTCTAACATATTGTATGCAAAAATCTTCTTTTAATGCTGGATAACTAATTAGATAGCCGAGGAATCTGCATCTAGGAAGTTTTCTTATGAATCTCAGATTTGAGGGATCAATCTGGGTGATTTTTGTATGTGCATCGAAACTGAATAGTTACCGTTGTTATATTTCATGATTTGTTTAAGTTACGAATGAGTAAGATTAGATGAGTTCAATCCCAGGGTGTTTCTCCAATTATTTCAGAATATTTTTACTGTTTATTAACTTTATTCTTAAGTTGCTTGTTCGTAGTACTTGTTAGTCAAAACAAACCTTCCATTAAAACTGAATTTGCTTATTGAGTAGTGACGCTGAAATTCTAAAACAGAATTGTTCTCTGAGGAATCGACATCTTTACCTAACTCACTATATTACTTGTGACTCGGTACACTTGTCAAATAAAGTCTTTACAAAGACCTTTTAGTGGATGTAGACAGTCTAGCATCTCAACATGGGTCCCCCTCAACAAAGACCTTCAAGTAGAATTTCTCCTACTCTTGCTCAATTTTATTTTTATTTTTTTGACTTTTTTTTATTCTTTTTGTTTCAAAATTCTAATTTCATTCTCTAGAATAGTAAGATTAGCTTCTATTTTAATTATTTTTCTTTTTCTTTTATAAGAGCTTTTTGCTTTTTCCATAGTTTTAGTGTTTTGAATTCTTGGCTAAATGTGTTATACTCTTAGAAGAAGAACTTGAATCACTTCCACTATGGTTTGAAAGATCTCTAGACATTTTAAACATTCAAAACTTTCATCACAATAAAGACTAAAACTCTAACCTAATTCGGACTCTAAGTAACAAGCCTATTTTGAACTTGCCAAGTTACTTTACCTACACAAGATATAGATGAGACAAGACTTCAAAGATTACCAAATCAATTAGACAAACTAAAATAAAGTTAATCAATAAGGTAGGAATATAAAAAAACGTAAGATAAACTAAAATAAAGTTAATCAATAAGGCAGGAACATAAAAGAACCTAAGATAAGTGCTAGAATAGATCACAAAAACCAAAACAAAGTTGAGAGATAAATGTTTACTTGTTCCTTTTGATTTTTTGTTTGAAAAGTAAAGAAACAAAGAACTCAAGAAAGTTCTCCATTGCATACTATTGCAATGAGTTTCTATATTGCTTCATTTTATCGAGGAGTTACATCTAGTTGTCCAATCAAATCAACAAAACTTATACTATAACAAAGTTTTACGAACACAACCAATACAAACATCATAAGAAATCAATTCTTGAACCCTATATAAGATTCATTTTCTAACCTAGTAACACTTTGTTACTAAACTGAAATTGTAAATTGTACTTAGAATTAGCTACTCAACATGAAAACTAAAGTAATACAATAGAAGAATTTACCTAAACCACAACAAGTATAACATAAATAGAAAACTTAGGTGAAAAACTATGTTTTTCCTTTATACTAATAGAATGATCTTGAAATCACTCTAAAAAACTCTAAGAAATAGTTTATAACTCAGTAATAACTCTCAATATTAAAAATGATTTTCCAAACTCAGTTTCAAATTCATGTTAGTTTTAATAAATTAAAACTGCATTTCAATTTGTTGATTTCTCTTCCATGTGAAATGAATGGATTAAATTGTTGTTTTAATATGTTAAAATAAAAATTATTCAAAATCTTTTGGAAACTCAAGAAAGATTAATTTTATTAAAAACTCGTTTAAATAGATTAAAACAAGCCTATGTAACTATTCATAGCTCTAAGTAATTCTAATAGATTAAAACGATAATATAATGGATTAAAATGCTTTCTGCAGTCAAACTTCAAATAAGAACATTTTAATGGAATAAAAAATCTTTTAATTATCCTATCATAAAGGTAAGTCCTAAAACACTTAGGAAACAACTTTCTTAACAATAATTAAAGATCAAAATATCTAAAGAGAAGCTTAAATACAAACTTAATCAATAACACACTTTAAACACATCTAAGACACTCATCTTCAAGATTTTTCAAACAAAAGTTAGATTCATCAAATATAGCTCAATGCATCAAAAGTTTTCGATACCATGTATTCCTAAAAGTATGACACAGAGAGGATCAAAGTGATATTCGCTTATACTTTCAACATTTAAACATGTACTCAAAATGAGGAAAGCATACACCTCTCATATGTCTTGACATACCAGAGTTTCTCTTGAACTTAATTGAGCCCAATTGAAATATAAATTACTTTAACTCTAATCTAAACCCAATGTACTATTATACATTACAATACTCAAATGCAAATCCAAATATCTTAGTCAACTTGGTCCAAATACAAGTTAAAATATCCTACACCAGGACCCAATTATAAGTCTATTTGTTTATACTATGTACAGTTTATTGTAAATTAGGATTGACCTTTTTAAGGATAATCTTGGATCTACGAAGGTTCGCATACGTCCAATTTTCATATATACTGATGATAAGGCTATAGAGTTTTTTATACCTATTTATTCTATAAGTATTGTAGTTGGACGAATTTCCATCTTACTTCAAACATGATCTAGTTTAGTATTGAAAAATAAACCTAAATTTTCCGCCATTAATCTAATACAGAAGAAATGAATAATTGTAGAGTTAGTTTTGAAGGATTAAGCTATTTAAATCTATATTTTTTAATAAAATAGTCAAATGTTCAGAGAATAGTTTCCCTGTGTGTCTAATATATAGTTTTTCGTGGTAAGAAAAAAAAAATCAATCAAATTTTCAGCGAAAAAGAAACAGCAAACAGTGGTTTTCCTTTTTGCTACGTCACTTTGGTTCTGCAGAGTAGAATCAATTCTCAAGTGTTGTTTATTTGTTACATAAGTTCGAGTGTGTAGTTACTTAGATTACTGCCATGAGTATATATATAATATATACACACAATCACTCAAAGAAACACATTATGTCCCTCCTCGTGACAGATTTCAATTATACACACATGGACTTGTCCCAACCATACTTCATCTTTTTCTCTGAACTAATTTCAAGACCAAGTCCCACTCAGCAGGTTGAAATTTAACAACATATATTAATGACTTCAATTCAATCTCATCATAGTTTAGGACTTCAGAAGTAACTATTCTCTGAAATCATTTTCAAAATTAAACTTTTATCTCTGCCTTAAAATTTTCCCCCACACACACCTAAAATTGATGAACCCTAAGAGAAATAAGGCCATGATATGTTTGTTAATAAATATGGGTATGGAATAGAAGCATTAATGTTCCATACCAAAACATTGACACCGGCATCTCACAACCTATTGCTGTGTGAGTGTGTGGATGGCGACAATTTCGATATATATTGTCTTGAAACAAACCTGAAAAAGATAAACAAATGAGAGACATGGTCATGAGCACACTGAGTCTTAGCTGTGAATTTTCCTTGAGAGTGCCCACTTCGTCCCCACCACTTCTAATAATTCATTAAAACCCCTTTCCAACCCTTTACCTCTTATAAATCATCCCAACCTTTTCTTCTTTCTTCCAATACTTTCAACAACAACAAAAATCTCAACAAAGTTTCATCATGCCACTCATGGAGATTAAGTCCACCTTAACCACCTACTTCCTTCTCTTCATTCTCATCCTTGCTCTCTCTCCTTTCTCAAGAGGTTTGTTTTTGCTCCATCTTTAATTCACCAACACAAGGACTCACACTTCATCTCTCTCTCTTTCTCTATTACATACACATGCATGTTTATATGAGAACACTGTATTTAACAAGTCTTGGCTAAGGTTGATGTTGATTTGTTGGTGAATTATAGTGAAATCTGAAGGACTGCATTCGGAGATATATGAGATTGATTATAGGGGTCCCGAGACACACTCTTCGACTGTTCCTCCTCCTCATCACTTCCATATTGGTAAGCCACATTCAACTACTCCTCAAAAGGGCTCACTTAGAGGAACCAAAGCTTTGAAGGATTACAGTTATGCAGAAAATAAGGCAAGTCTTTTATATATATGCTTCTTGACAAATGAAAATGATTCACTACTTTTTTTTTTTTTTTTTTTTGCCTTATATATTCATTCATCATGATCTAGGATTTTGAAAACATAGGAACCTTTAATGATTAGTAAGTTTAATGTCCAATATCCTGGGTACAGATTAAGAAAATATTATTTTGATTGGTAAAAATATTATTGAAGGAATAGTATAGTTAGAAAAAAATATTTGTGAACTTTAAAAACAACAATAATAATTTGAAACAAATTAAAATTTATAAAATAATGATTATTTTGATACAAAAGGGATAACCACCATAATTGAATTCCGTGAGTTCATTTGAAGTACATGAAATATAGACATGAATCTAGCGGTGAGTGTTTTTGCCAAATTTTTCATTCTTTAATATACGAAAGGTTATTTCATAAGACTAAGAGCACAATATAGTTAAAATTTTAATTGCAACGGATTTTTATTAGAAATAGATGGAGAGATACATGATTGGTGCATTTAAATTTGATAATTGTTAGAAAAGTGTCAAAGCATGAATTAAAAATAAATAAACATTTTTTTTAAGGTTTCAGTATTTTGAACCCTAATCAAACTAACAGTTACAGAACGAGAGAATTACTGTAGTGGTTATGCTTTTTTCTTTTCATTAGTATAATTAAGAATTTTTATTTATTCGTCCATTTAAATTTTAAATATACTATTTATCATTTTAAATTTATTTTCATTTATCTAGTTTAAACGTTTAACAAATTTATTATAATTAAGCAAAAAATAAATTGGAATAAAAACATATGTTCTTTTTTACAAGATTAAAAATAAACAAAATCTAAAGCAACAAAATGACATTTTTAAGAATAAAAAAAAAATACTTAAACCTACATGTAAGCAATTTCTCTGGGCATATAGTCTAATTTTCTTTTCTATTTTTGTATCTCCTCTGTAATATTTATTGTTCTTCTGTAGTGCAGGTTAAGAAAGTACATGGGTGATGATCAAAAAGCTTTACAAATTAAATGGGATATGACTTTGATTCGTGCTCTCAAACAGAAATATTTTGTTAAGAGAGTAGTAAGTGTAAAGTTGAGACATGGTATCACGAGGGTTTGTTTGCTCATGTGTATAATTGGTAATAGAAAGAGAAAAACATTTGAATAAATATGTCAATTTTTAAAATAGTTGAACTGATTGATTGAACTTGTCGGACTGTGAATCAGCTACATCTGTTTGAAAATAATGTTTGGATCGCAATCGTCTGCAGTTAAAAAAAAAAAAAGGTTTAAAAACAATAAATTATCTTATTCCTTGATTAATTTTTCATACATCATTTGCTTTCAAAAACAAAAACTGTTCCATAAATGATGATTCACCGAGTAAATTTCTAAGTTAGCTTTATAAAATTGTATAAATAAGATGTTTAATCACTAAAATTTAAAAACAATGTATTAATCCAAATCTTATAACTGTATTTATTAACTCTTATCTAATTTTTTTTACTATCATTTTAGATAAAAAAAAATAGTGGCATTTTACAAATGGCTAAGAGAGAATTTTGAAAATCACAAGAACTGAAATACTTACAAGTTAAAACTTTAGTCCAAAATTATGTAAAAAGCTTAGCATGTAAATTAAGGAATTTTTTTTTATGTATAAATATACCTAGCTGTAGTTGTTGAATTGGACCAAGACAATAAATTTTCATATTTGCTACATTGATGAGTAATCAATGAAGAACATGTATATGGCCATAGAGAGATTGATGAAATTGGATGACAGAAACATGCAACCAAATGCATCTACGGAACCATGGACTCAGGCCAGCGAAGCTTATCGTCTCAATATTAATGCTTGCGTTCTTTAAACCGATCATCTAAATTAGATTCGTAAATATTGATAAAAGATTATTACATTCATGAAATAAAAATAACCTATGTTGAATTTCATTAATGTGACTCAACAAATGCACTTCTTCCTTTAGACACAAACTGTAAGTATGTCTTAATGACTAACCTTTTTAATATTTTCAATTTTTTATTATTGTAATTTTTATTGAATATTAAAAAACAAATATTCTAAAATAATGTAAATATTTGAATTTAAATAAATAATTATTATAATTATATTAATATAAATGATTTGATCCACTATTAGATATATATATATATATATATATATATATATATATATATATATATATATATATAAACACTTTATTATTTTTTTACTAGTTTTTAGAGTAAAAACTTTACATGAAAATAATTTTTTTATGATAACAACTCCAAAATACTATTCTTAAAAATAAGTAATAATGAAGATAAAGGATCAAAGGAAAAAATTAAAGAGCTACCTTAAAGAAGAATGAAAAACTGATAAAAGTTTAAAAAATATAATTTAAAATAATATATTTCATTACTAGTGATAGCGTCGAGCCGTTTAAAAAGAAGTAAGTGTTTTTTTATAAATTATTATGTCTTATTTATAAATAATTTTCAAAACATACAAATTTTCATAACTTCTTTGTGTGTCAAAATTGTTCAATTCATTTTTAACTAATAGTTTCATTATAAATACAATCCATTTCTTTTAATAATAAACTTTATTATCTATTGTATTATTGTGATGCAATTGTTTTGTTAATTATGAAAATGAATAATTTTTTTATTTATAAAAATAAATAAGTTGAGTTATAAAGAAGTTGTTTAATATCAATATAATTTTAATATATTAATGAGTAAGGTTAAAGTCGTGACATGGGGAGATAATTTTAGTTAAAAGATGATAAAAAAAAGTATTAGTACAGTTTCAATATACTAATAAGTGAGTCGTGACATGAGGAGACTACCTTAGTTAAAAAAAAAAAAAATCATCATTCAGGCCTATGACTTTGGTTAAGTTTAATAAAGACAGTGGCGGTTTAAAGTTTGAAGTAGTCTAAGTAAATTTAAAAGGTGAGGCCTTTTTTAAATTTATGAAATAATTAAAATTATGATATTTTTATTTAATTTTCTTTAAATTTTTTGTAATACAAAATTATTTATTAAATTATCATAATTAATTTTATTTAAAATATCCTTTTTAATAGACAATAAACCTAATCAGTTTAATATTTATTGAGACATTATTAATTTTAAATTAGATTTTATTAATTTAAGTTTTGCAAAATTCTTTTTTGAAACAACTGATATTATAATTGTTAAAATTATTCTATGTGTTATACATTTATTTGGAAAAGAATTTATTCTTTTTATATAATTAAAAATGTTAATTGATTTATTATTCTCCAATCCAATAATCTCCTTTAAAATATTTAATTTTGAAAATAAATCTAAGTCTTCGAGATTCAACAAATTATCATGTTTCAAATATTTTTCAAGATTTAGGTATTCAAATAACATTCACCTGCATTTTCTAATTCATTTTTTTTATTTTTATAAATTTATCTTCTAGTTGATATATTTATATATTTTTATATAAAAGTAAAAACTAATATATATATATATATATATATATATATATATATATATATATATATATATATATATTTATATATAAAAATAAAAAAATATATATATATATATATATATATATATATATATATATATATATATATATATAACACTGAATATAAGTTATAAGTATATAAAAGACTAAGTTAGAAAAATAAAAACCTGATTGCAAAAACAATAAACTTGATCCTGGTATCTTGTCTTGAAATCTTAAGTCTCCTTTTATCTTTTGGTAAGCCTTTAAATATAATTTATAAATTCTAAATTTATAATGCTCTTCTTGAATTTGCACAAATTATTTTGAAATTAATTAAATTAATAATAAAAAAATAAAATGATTTTGAGATCAATTCATCAATTTGATATTATTTTTACCTTGATATTGATTTTAAGCATAATGCACAATATAGAATGATAAAAGAACCAATGAAAAAGTGAGAAAAAGAAAGGATGAATGAGATAAGTGAAAGAGTCAGATAATGAATGTAAGAGTGAGAGAAAGGAAGGAGATAAGTGAAAGAGTGGGAGAATGAAATGACATATAAATAAATGATATCAGTATGATGGAATAATAGAAAGAGATAGAAATTTAGAAAATTTTAATATTTAGAATTCCTTAATTGTTCAATTTCTTTTAAAGAAATACTATTAATTTATTATAAGAAAGTTTAAAAAATATTATTAATTAAATAATATTTATAATACCAATATAAATTTAAAGTCATTAAAGAATATTTATAATACTTATATGTAAACTTTAAGTCAATTAAGATATTTTTAATTTTTTAACTAAAAATTATTTTTAAGTGTAATTTTAAAATTAAATATTTTTTATTTTATAATAATATATTAATATTAAAATTTTTTAAGGTCTTTGAGGCTTCTTAAGACTTCTTGAGATCCCTTGAGGTCCTGAGGTCTCCTTAAGGTGGGTCTTAAAGGCCTAAAACGGTTGTTTTACCTGTTTGGATCTTAAACTAGCCTTGAATTAAGGTCATGTCAATGGAACACAACTTCAGTTACGACTGATGTCGTGTCACCCATATCACTTTAGTTTTATTATTTTATACTGAAATTATTATTGTACAATTTCTAGACATTTTTCCATAAATAAAAAAGCTTATCCATTTTATGTGTGTAACCTTCTAATAAAACTTTATTACCATCGTGATTTTAATCATTGTGATTTATAAGGTTATTTTTTATGCACAGTAGTAAGTTATTATTGGGATCATGCTGAATTTGTTCCTTTTTTAAGTGACATGATGTTTTACTTTCGGTCATTAGTTTAAACTATTTTTAAAATATATCAACTTTCCATATTTTGTTTTCAATAAGTTGGTGAGAAAGTTTGTTTTGTTTTGTTTTTTTTTTTTTTTTTTTTTTTTTTTTAGGTTTAGTTTAGTCCATAGTGATTTTGTTCTCTTTCATATTTTTTCTTAATAATTTTGGTTCATGTAATGATATATAATTAATGATTTTTGGAGTGTCAATCTAATTTAAATGTTAAAGTTTATAATGATGTTTAACATAGCTGATTTCTTAAAAAAAAATAAAAATTTTTATTTCAATCTTAAAAAAGGAAATTATGGTTTTCATTTTTCATAAATATCAAGAGTTATTTTAAAAATAAAAATATTCTTAAATATTTCTCTCATCATCTCTCAAAAGTTATATATAAGAAGCACCATGAAATAATTTTTTTTACCATTCACTACTAAAAGCCCTATTGTTCTTTTCTTTTCTTGATGTCTTTTCAACCGTTGAAAGAAATCTTTGTCCATTTTCATATTCTTCATGTTTATCTATGGCTTTCTCTTCCAACCTTCTAAATCCTTTACTGTTACGTCAAGTTTATTAGTAATAGTTATTTTTTAACAAACTTTTTAAATTTAGTGTTGGATATCTATGTGAATCTAAATTTTACATTAAATAGAAATAAAAAAGTTAATATAGAAGAAAAAAAAAATAACAAACTTATTGTGTTACAGTTGAATTAAAGATAATATCAATATGTAAGTTTAGTTCAAGACTCATTGTATTTTGATGGTGTTCGATAAAGAAAAATGCAACACACAGCGGTAATGCATCTCCATACGGATAGTATTTCACGATACCTTCGTCGGCGTTGACATCCTTTGCAACTCCCTCTTTACTTAGATAATTTTCTGATACAGTCTTTGAAGGTGTTTGGTAACGGATTTCCATCCAATGTCTCGATTGGAAGAATCTACACGATCATCCTGCAAACCAATTTCTTCTTTCTTGAGAGCATCTTTTTGCATGTCGTGCAGCGTGATCGAAATCTCCGGATGGTTTGCGTGGAGGAGTTTGTGTTCAATTCTTCGAACAAAAGTGCGCGGAGATTCAGAAGAAGAAGAATAAGGAGATAAACAAGGATGGTTGACAAAGAAGAAGAGGGTGCGAAGGTAGTTTCAGAAAGGATGCATTTTTGAAAATAGAGAGATGCAAAAAGAAAGCATAGAGATACAGGAAGAAGTGGCCCAACTTTTTGGTTTGTTTCCACGATGCTTTTTAATTAAGTTAATTATAACTTTATTTATAGCCTCCACATATCCAACACTAATCCTCTCCAAATTAGGATCCTCAAAATATCCGATTTTTAAATATCTTTCTTAAAAGAAAATACAGAACACAACTGCTGGATACTGGGATACTGTTAAAATACAACTTAATTATAAAGACATATCGAGATACGAAATATAGCTTCACCCATGGTCTATATATTTAAAATAAAATTCATAAAAGATGAAAATAATAATACGCATGTTATTACCCCCTATATTATTAAATTACCTATTTCCTCGAAAACAAAATACAAAAAGTCAATTAGTTTTCTTCCCTAGTCATAGTATTTTCCTCTCCCTATCCGTTATTTTTACCTTCATATACTTGTCCATGTATATCCGTATATAATTTTCATTGACATAGCCTAGACTTACCATATCCTTAATTTAAATATATATATATATATATATATATATATATATATATATATATATATATATATATATATATTTTTTT
>Ga0209489_102927_pt1 | contig 34028 bp, 21 predicted proteins | sample SiratrowhiteBW_FD_187527 | JGI IMG/M metagenome (GOLD analysis project Ga0209489, IMG submission 187527) | Root nodule microbial communities of legume samples collected from California, USA - Siratro white BW (SPAdes) (version 2) | ecosystem: Host-associated > Plants > Roots > Nodule | place...
ATATATATATATATATATATATATATATATATATATATATATTAGTATAAGTTAGTTTATCCTCTTTCTCTTCACTTCAATCTTATTATTCTTTGTTAATAAATTGGAGAAAATAGGCTATATACTGAAAGTGTAAACATGGTTGTCATTTTGTATTCCCTAACCATATTCTATGGGATGTTATGCTGAGCAATGTTATTCTTATCCACAAGCTTGGTTGGAAGTTAGTAATTTTAGACATCAAGTGGGGGAAAACTTGGCTCTTATGGCTAAGCACATGAATAGTTTATAGAATTCTGACTTGGTTTCACTAAAATAGTTTCTTGAGTTGGTAACACTCTGAAAACTCCCTTGCAATAGTGTTGAAATCGTCGAGAATCAATCTTTCATGTTTGGTGTCCGACTTCACCTTCTCCGAAGCGTGCTTCATACTCTCTTAAATGTCTTTCTCGCCAATCAAGCCAATTGATTGGATAAAGTGTAGCACACTTCAATATTATGCTTGTATGCATGATGGAAGTCACACCTATTCTCCCAGTGTTGTGGGGAGATGAAATCTTTTTGCTGGCCTCTAATCTTGAAGTATTTATTTCCATGTTACGAAGAGAGTCGAACATTGCTCGATCTGGCCTCTTGAGACTTAGCGTTCTTGAGTTGTGTAGGCAACATTCAGTCATTCCTTTATAACATATGGAATATATCTTCATTCTCCTCTCTTAACTTCTTAACGGTCCTCCTCCCTTCCTGGCTTATTTGCGGGATGACTATCTTTAAATTCCGCTTGATGACGTCGTTCTTCCGTTCTTTTACTCCTTATAAACTCTTTCGCGTCTATGTGAGTGGTCGTCCTATTCCTGATCTCGACCATTGAGTGGACCTTGTTTCGTAAAAGAGGCTCACTGAACAGGTTGGCCCAAAGTAACATTTATTCATTCTAGGGACAAATCCTTACATGTTCATCACAAAATCAATTTAGGTATTCTTTTAAGGATTCATCCTTTTGTTGTTCAATATAAAAAAAGATCTGCTACACAGGGAGATTTCACTTTGTTGGTTGCTAACTATTCCATGAACATTTGGTTAAAATTCTAGAATGAGTCGATGGCTCTATCAGGGATTTCACTAAACCAATGAACAGTTGTCCAGATGAAGGTGTCAACAAACATCTTGCATCGAATTGAATTTGATCCTCCCGGAATGAACATCTGCGCCGAGAAGGCTTTAAGATAACTTTCTGGGTTTCCTAACCTAGAGAAAGAGGTCATCTTAGGGACCATATAGTGTGGGGGTACTTGTTCTCCCATTATTGCTTGAGAGAAAGGTTGTAGATTAGCAAGAGTAGCAATTGGATGAGACCCATTTAGAGTTTGACTGGCCATTTGATCATGTATGACCTATTGCAGTTCCTCGTTCGCCTTTAGAAGCCCCTCATGGGCTCTAAGTGCTTCTTCCATCAAGTGTTGTGACTCTTCAACCTCTTCTTTGAGCCACTCTTGTTCTGGATGAGCCTCATTCACTTGTTGTATCGCTTTAGCTTTACTTCGTTGAAGCTCTTGAACTATGAGTAATATTTGTTGTAGAGTAGGAGTTTTGTCATCTTCTTCTACTTGAGGATTTTATTTGTGATGCCTCATGGCTCTCTCACATCTTCTTTGTTTTCGGGTGGAGTAAGAATAGTTTACATGTTCTATAGTGGGCGCCAATTTATTTTGGTTTAAAGTATTGGCCTTAAGATAACCCAAATAGAATCTAGCCCCTCCATTGAGTCTATCCTTATTTATAAATTCTCTTCCCCTTCTCATTAAACGGTATTTGGATAATAAATTCCCCATATTAATTATACAAGTAACAAATATTTAAATGGATATCAATTATCGAGAATCTCTTACCCAAACAATTACCAAACAATTAGTTTTATTTTATAATCCATTGTCACAATGTTATACTAAGCACATAGCCTTCTAGTACATTCTAATTGGACACACATCTTTTTTATTTAGATCGTCATTGTTTATACTTTTGTTTTTACTAAAAATACCTCCTTTAGGCCCACGATGGGTTAGTAACATTTATAATGAGGAATCATGCTTTATTAATTCCCATTAGAATTGTTTTGTTTTTTGTGAGGAGTTGAATGAAGATTCAATCACTATTAGAGGTGTTGGAGGCAAAGTCTTCCTATAGTGGGCGCTAATTTGTTATGGTTTAACATATTGGCCTTAAGACAACCCAAATAGAATCTACCCCTCCATTGAATCTATCCTTATTTATAAATTATCTTTTCATTCTCATGAAATATTATTTTGATACTAAATCCCCTATATTTGTTATACAAGTAACAAATATTTAAATGAATATCAATTACCGATAATTTCTTACCCAATATTACCAAAAATAATTAGTTTTATTGTATAATTCATTGTGACAATATTATTTTAGGCTCATAACTTTCTAGTCCATTCTACTGTACATACATCTTTTTTATTTAAATTGTCATTATTTACATTATATTTTTTACTAAAAATACTTTCTTTAGGTCAATAATAGATCACTAACATTTATAATGAGAAATCATTCTTTATTAATATCCATTAGAATTGTTTTTGTTTTTTAGGAGTTGAATCAACATCCATTCACCAACATAAGTGTTGGAGGCAAAGTCTTCCTACACCTCCATAGTTTCTTGCTAAACCTTCATAGTTTCTTGCTAAACCTTTATATTATGAAAATATTAAAAATACTTTTTTAAAGTTTTCAATTTTGAAATGGAAATTTGAAGACTTATGAATTAGAGAATTTAGAAGTTAAACTTTTAGTATTTATATTTCAAATTATGCAATAAAAAATATAAAAATTAGATTCTAAATTATTAATTTCAGAATACAAAAGTTATATATGTAATCTTTTTTAATTACACATTTCAGAATATAATTTTATATTTTAAATTATAAAATACAGATTAAAAAATTATATTATATTTAAAATTACACAATTTAAAATAAAAAATAATTTATTCTAAATTCCACTTTTGTACTCTGCATTAAGAAAGTCTCACCACTTCTTTCACTCCTCTCAATCTACAATCGTTGGAGTTGCTTTGCTCCTCTATCCCAAATTCACTTCACCTGCCAAGAGAGTGTTTTAGAAAAATGGATCCAACGTTGAGCCCAATAACGTCCAAAAATTGTTTCAAGCAGCACAAAGTAACAGGAGAACTTCTTCCTACACCGCCATGATATCTTCCTGCACCTCCATAGTATTTGAAATTCCAAAATGAACTTTCATGAAAAAGACTAAAATATCCTTTGATACATTAGAAAATAGGTTTGAATGGGTGTGATAATGGTTGCTGAAGAATTTGAAAAGGTTGAAAGGTCTATTGACTTGGTTTGGGGAGGTTAAAGGCAGCGGTCGAACGTAGTTGGTGCGACAGTAGTGACGTTTTGTAGGTGGTGGAAGACGACGAGGTATGCGTTTTTTTTTTTTTTCTGCTTTATGATTCTAGAAAAAGTTTTATTAAATTTTTAAAGTTTTGGATTGTAGAATCAAGAAATCATTTAAATTTACATTTCTTTAACGGATTCAAGGATTCGGTAGACAAGATTGTACAATCCGTAAATAAAATATAAATTCCAATGATTTTCGAATTTTACTGAAAAGTTAAAAATTTTATACAATATTTTCATATTACATCACTCAAAAATTAATTTCTAAATCTCAATAGCTTCTGATTCTATAATTAAAAAATTATCAATAAAATATTTTTGTTTCCAAATTGTAGAATCGGAAAGTCTGCAAAATGAAAAAGTAAAGAAAGGAAGGTGCAAGCAAAACTGAAAACGATAAGGAGAAATGGAAGACTGTTTTCCCAATCGTGTGTCAAAGAAAGGTAATTTCTTTTTTTTTTTTTTCTCAGGAGAGGAGAGCTAGGCACGAAAGAGCTTTTCGAGGGTGAAGGAGGGTGAAGAGGAGTATTAGTATGAATTTAATTTTAAGAGTAAATTCGTCTTCTTGTAGATTTTATGAAGGTGCAGGAAGATATCATGGAGGTGTCGGAAGACGCTCTCACAGTATGAGAGATGGAACAGAGAAGATGGCGGCTTCTTTTAATCTAATCGCATTCGAAATTGAAAACACCTTCAGAAGACAAAGACTTGAAGAGGGGTCCAGAGTTTTTTATTTTATTTTTGTTAAGGGTAAGAAATTAATTTCCCCTCAACTATGGGGTTGCAGGAAGAAACAATGGAGGTGTAGGAAGAAACCCTTGGTGCTGGAATATATTGGTTTGTGTCCATTTTTTCATAGCATGCAAGCAAATGGTTGGCTTTGAAACTAGAAATAAAAAATATAAAAATACAATTTTAAAAATTTTCAGAAAGTGTTTATTGCACAATAAGTTCTACATGCTTGTTAAACAAGTTGGTCGTCCAATTTCAAAAGCCAACCACATACACCAAATATGATAATTTCATATGTTAACAAAGTAAATTTCAAATACGTATTTGATGGAAAAACTCCTTGGCACTTTAGTTTGTAACTCACGCTCCAATGGATAAAGAGCATATTCAACCATTTGCACTGAACACATTAGATGGAAGGAGTTCCTCATGATGCGGAAGCAATGGATATGGAGGAATTCACCATGGAAGGAAGCGTGAAGGTGAAGATTGGTGAGGTTTTGGTGAAGTAGATAGTGAAAGTCTTGAAGGAGGTTGGGCCAACTTTCAAGAGAGAGCTTCTAGCTTTTAGGAAAAGAAACTCAATGTAAAACTTGAGGCAATGTGTTGAAAATTTGGCAACATTTCATTACTCAAATCAAGTCTACAAGAGAGGTTCATACACCTCTTATTTATAGAAGAAAGGATGAGCTACTTAGCTTCCCATACAAACTATCTAGGTAGGGTATGAGAGAAGTTAGGTCTAGAAACCCTAACTTATAAGACAAGCTTCTAACCTTAGTTTATATGACAAGTTTTCCAAACCTAGCTTGCACCAAGGCTCTCACAAGGCGGTGACAAGTGGCAGAAGGAGAGAACTCTTTGTGCTACTTGGACTCCTTGATCAAGCCCAACATTATTTATGAACCTCAAGGCCCAAACTTCACTACATGGCCTAAAAATACAAGGCCCAAATTTATTCTACTTGATCCAAATTATTTTAAACTATTCTAAATAATTTATACAAATTAGAAGATTTCTCCTTAATATTCTATTTTCTCAAAAGGAATTTCTTCATGTTTGTATTTGAGTCTGAACAGCTGATTAAAAATCCAAATAGGATGAGATAAGTCCAATCTTCTGAAAAACTTCTTTATTTTTTTATTAATGTCAGCCGGGCATACACCATCACACTTATTGCTGAAGAAAAATAAAAAGGAAGAATCAAGTTTTTTAATTGGCAAATTAGTGTGTTTGAGAAAGTAATCTTATAAGATATTTTGGTGAATAATAAATTATATTTCTTACGGATAAATTTCTGACTTATAAATTTTGAGTTGATAAGTTAATTTATAAAATTATAAATATTTAAAATTAATCAATAAACTAGTTAATAAATATAAAAGATATAAATATATAAATATTATTGTATGAACAAAATTTATGTCTTTTAGAAAATATATATTATTGTATAATTATAATTTTAGATATTTTTGAAATAATTATTTTTTTATTAATTTTTTAGTGCTTATATTTATTCTTTTAAAATTATATATGTTTTTTTTATTTGAAAATGTTATTTTATTTAAATTAGTTAATTAATGAGTTATTTTTATTTATTTTTAAAAATTTAAATCTTTTTTAATTTAAACTAGATAAAAATTTTAAAAAATAGTATAACAAATATTAGAAATAATACAATAATTAAAATAAATATTCAATATCTTAAATGTTCAACATCCTATTAGAAACACTCAATACAATATATTAAAGATCATAAGGAAATGTATTAAAATATGATATAGTAATGAAATAAAATTAAAAAAGTTACAACTTCAATCTTAAATGTTCAACATCCTATTAAAAGCACTCAATACAATAAATTAAAGATCATAAGGAAATATATTAAAATATGATATAGTAATGAAACAAAATTGGAAAGTTACGACTTAGCTGAAGTAGTATTTAAACTAGAAGCTCCTAAAATAAAATACTTTCAATTACCTTATCAAAGACTTTTGTATTGATGAAATTAACTCATAATTTAGTCAATAAATTAGAAGTTGGTTTATTAATTTAAAAAATACACTTTAAGCCTTTAAAGTTCACATTCTAAATGGATCTATTAAAAGTTAAATATTATTAATTCACTTGGAGGATAAGTGAACTTCATGAACATAAGGTAAATACAATAAACAAAATAAGGAGAGGAGAACAATATAAAATTGAAACTTATCTTATAATTAAAAATAAAAATCGGTTTATAATTTCTACACAAGTAATATGATTGTATAAATGAATAAAGTAAATAACATATAAATAAGAATGACAATCTTAACGTTTTTTACTTTTTGCTAAAGATAGTATCAAATTTTCTTGTGTTATTTTTCTTGGTAAAGATCCTTTCATTATTTTCTTCCCTCAAATTATCCAACACATCTACCATACTAAAAGGAAGTCTCTCACTCACCAATACATAAAACATATTTATATACTAGTTATTGCATAATTACGTGGCTTTGACTTTTATATCTCATTCTCAATGTATTGGAGGTGTTTATCTTATATACTGATACATTCTTATTTTATGTATTTCAAAGCTTATTAGAATTTATACAATTGTACTTTGTTAGGGAACGAGAGTCTCTTATTTCTTAGTTTAGAGTTTATTTTGTTTCATTCTTTTCTTTTTTTCATGAGATTTTTTTTTTTACATTTTATGTCAATTTCTTAATTTAATGACAAAAAGTATATATATCCATCAAGAATAAAAGTTGTGACTTTAGAGATAAGCTTAGCATTAAAACATTCTTGTGTGACGTATAGATTATTGATAAAAATTTCTTTAATGATATATTTATGCTTCATCACTTGAATCCAGAACTTAATTATTTTATATTGTAAAGTCTATGTAGATATCTAGAATAATAACATTATATCTCTAATCATTTGCAAACTTATAGCATCGTATCCTTTAGGTAACATTGTTTATTATCAAACCAGTAAAATAGATATCTTTTTGAGAGTGACATTCCTAAATGTGCATTGAGAAAGTACTTTGAGGAAGCCAAATGTGCATTTGATCAATTATGAAACAAGTACTTTGAGAAAGCCAAATGTGCATATAATGTGTAAGGAACAACTAGAGTACTAATGAAGTATGAACAAGTTTAGGAACCAATTTAGCTAAAAAACTAGTTTTGCTTGCATCTTATTCATAATAAGATAAAAAATAAATAAGGGGTCCAAAGTACCTTAGGTAATTTGTTTTTTTTTTATAAGAAACACATAGGAAGAGTTAGAGATTATAATTCTAAGGACACTAATTATACATAGAAAGGTTTGGACTTCTTGAGACTTACCTTAACATTGTAAATAATTCTTACCTATGAGTTGTTAACCTTTACAAATAATTTTTAACAAAAAAGTAAATCTATAAGGCCTAAATATTAATACTTAAACATGTTAAATCTTCAATGCTAAACTATATATGTAGTTACAAGAGAGATCTTTTTCATGTATAAACGGGTAAGTAAATGTAAAGTCTCTTTGGTGTAACATTTTATGGGATGAAAAATGAAAATAAGTTTCTTTCCAAAGAATTAAAAAAGAAAACAATAAAATACAATACATTATCAATATAATAATGAATCGAACCAAATTTGAATATTTAAATAACTTCAAATGAACAATTCAAATATATTTGAATTTAAAAAAAAAACTGTAAAAAATTATATTCAAATAAAGGGGTAAGAAATTTTAAATTATATTTAAAAAGTAAAATTTTGGAAATTTTCCTATTATTTACTCTCAAATCTATGTCTTTTTTCATGTTCTTTTGGAGCAATTTTACTTTAGATATCACGTGCTTAATTTTGACAAAAAAATGTCAACTTCTCAATCTCATTTTTTTGTTGATATTATTTTTTGAATATAAGCTAGTTCTTTTTTAACATTAAAAGTGTTTTTTACTAATGTCAAATATATTTTTTTTGTTAACATCAACTAAGATTATTTTTAGATTATGTAAATTTGTTTATTTTTCGATCAACATCAATCAAAATATAGGTCATAAATACTTTTCTAGACAATATATATTTACAAAATAGACAAACAAATTTGTACTTAGTTTAACAAACTAGAGAAACAACTAAATTCTAGAAAGCTTATAAAAATTCTTACAACTGTCAAAAAATAACCTTGCTATATGTAGTCTCTAATTAACCACTAAAAATACCTTTATTCTTCTTACACCTTTCATGTAGATGAAAAAGAATCTCTTCAATATCTCTTCTTCACACATCCCATTTTTCTTCATGACACATTTATTTCTTATTCTCCACATACCAAATAATTGCTACCCATAACATATTCCACACATCTTTCTTGGACTAGGTCGACTCTTACTTATATTGTCAAACATGTCTCTCTATGTCTTATGGTAGGATTGTGTTAACCCATCTAGCCATAACAAGTGTTTGAGATATCATAAACTCGTATAGACGTAAAAAAAATTTGTTTAACGTATTTGACATTAACTTTATAAAAATGACAATTTAGATTCATTGTTAATAGAATAATAATTCTTTTCAGTAGTTTCTCCCTGGTTGGTAAAATATTCCTAACCATCATCTAGATACAAAACTTCATCTTTTCTGGAATTTTCTCCCTTCAAAATTCTTTATATAGCTCACAAGATTGAACTGAACATACAATTTATTGTGTGTGACAGTGCACATCACAGTGTAATCACCATTTTGTTCACCTTTCCACAACTGTATATCAAATACATCTTCCTTTAACATCATTCTCTTTAATTCCTCATTCAATTTTTGTAAAATGTGTACTTCCCACTCAAACAATCTCTTTTACATTTAAAGTATCATACCTATTTTCTCCTTTATCAATATCCCATGGTACTCAACTTCATAACAATATGTTAAAAGTTGTTTTTTGAGTCTTTGATGATCTGGCCTAAAAATCGTATTATTTCCCTCCTCAACCTTTCTCAAAACACTAGAATCAAATCATGATACTTGATTCTTGTCACGGACACATTTTCTTTATGTCTCTACACTATATAGGTCATTTTTGTTTTTCACCCACATTGATATTGTATTTCACACCATATTTTGATTTAATAACCTAAACCACAATTTATCCTCATTTTATCCCTTTCCTATCTTCATTTCCCTAGCAAAACATCATTGAACATCTTTATATATTTTTTATCCCCAAATCTCAAGTCTCTTTTGGTCCGCATATGTTTCCCATTTCTTCCTTACTTCCTCTATTATTGGTTTCCACGTCAATTTCTTTTTATGATTGACTCTATCTGGCATCCCTAGATACTTAAAAAGAAATTTTAACAAGTCATAGTTCAATTAGGAAGCCATTATTGGAAACTTTTTTTTATCCACCCCAAAATGCTCACATTTACTTTAATGGTAATTCACTTTCAATCTCAATGTCAATTCATAACACCTAATAATTGCTTATTACTTCCACATTCTTCCTAGATACCCCCTTTAAATAATATATCATTTAGGAATTCAAGCATGTTTACCTCCACCCTTAAGATTCATACTTTATATCAATGTTATTCTTTATAACTTCTGTCATTAATCATCTTAATCCATCTCCTACAATAATGAATAGGAATGAGGCTAAAAATCATCCTTGACTTAATCACCTTGTCATGTTAACTTTTGTCATTGGACTCCCATTTATTAAAATTGATATTGTACTTCAACCGTAAACACTCTTTTATCCAATTCATCCAATTTTTATTTAATCTCATCCTTCCTAACATATAAATTAAGAGCTCATAGCTTATCAAATCATATATCTTTTTGTAATTCACTTTAAAAGAAGACATCATCTGGTACATCTCTTAGTCAAGGATTATTTATCAATTTAAATTAATTAAGGTTTTCTCAATCAATATTGATAAAGCAATTTTTGGGCAATGCCCATGGAAACGTTTTTCAATCATTGGAAGTTACACTTTTAGTTAATATATGATCAGTTACCATTATTGTGATTTTATACTGACTTACTATTTAATAGTCTACATTTGGTAGAATTCTTTTATATCGAGTGCAATTGTTTTTTAATGAATGTCAACTATATGTTTTTTTTTAAATTTATAATAATTATATAGTTCTTTTCGTTAAAATTTATAATAATTATTTTTTTATCCATGTGTGTAAAGATTATTTTTTGTATTTACATTAGTATTAGTAATACTATTTGTGGTAATTGTTGTGTAAAGATTAGTTTTTTTATTTACATTAGTATTAATACATTTGTGGTAATTGCTATATTTAATAATTTTTAAAGTTGATGATAATTAAAATATTTTATCCAAACAATAAGATTAAAATTTGATAAATTTTATTATTTTATCCAAACAAAATATTTAAATAATGAAATCATTTAAAATGAAAATAATTCATATTTAATATATTTAAATTTTCTAATTATAAAATTTTGTATATTTTTCTCAAATTAACTGATCAACTTATAAGTCACACATCATATTTATCCTTTTTACTTGCACGCACAATGGATCATTTCTTAAATGACAGTAAAGTTAACATAATTTGAAAGAAACAAATATTGCAAAAGAATCCATCATGGAGTTAAGATGACATTTGCATAAATACTTGTACAGAGTAAAATATTATGTCTCTTTAGAACATTCATTATATAACTTTAAGCATGACCTTGGACCTACGAAATAGAGATAAAATTATAACCAATACAATTCTTGAAATTTCCCATGCATTTAAATTTAATACATGTCTCCTTAATGGTAAGTAAGGATGACTTTTTTTATTTTTGGAAATATCTGATAACTTTCCTTTTTAACCTTCATGTTACTTGTTCTTCCAATATTCCAAGAGAGGATGGTAGTGTCCTAATATTTTTTAATCATAATAAATAGATAAAATGGTCTATCTAAAGAAAAACAAAAAAAAAATAATTAATTTGCACAAAGTCATGGAATGTTGTTATCTGGAAGTACTTCAATGTGAGATAAAACATCCGTACTCCTCTTACAAGTTTTTTCAAGTGTTGTTTAAAGTGTTTTTAGGAATATTATAAAATATGATAAATTTTTTAATCTTAATAAAAAATGTGTAAAATTTTTATTTACTTTTCTTATTTTTCTTATTTTTATGTCACAATAACTACATCTTTATAAACTAATTAAAGATTACGTGAAAAATGTATGAAGAAATAATAATTAATATTATTTTAGAATTTAAAGGAAAATAATAATCTTTTAAAAATATCACAAGAAAAAAATAAAGATGGAGAAGAAGATTTATGAACTCGAAATGCTTTGTAAAATTGTCTGTGTAAACTTTTCCTAGTTTCAAGATGAGAATTACTACGATGGATGGCTGGAAGTAAAAGTCTTCCTCGAAAAAATATTTTTGGTTGGACTTATAAATATGACCTTGGTCATTGCATATAATTTATTATGTCATAAATTTTTCCTTTATATGACTTAGAAATGTGAGCCACTTTATCATCCCAATTCTATTTTATTATAGTAAAGAGCAGTACCATTATATTTATTAAAATTAAAGGTTCCTTCACCTTTTTCTAAGCTTGCATTAAATTAAATTAGCTTCATTTCTCTAGTAAATTTCCATATGTATAATTGCTGAATAATCTATTGGAAAAATATTTTTCAAAACGTGTTTTTAACTTTTCAATTTGTAGTCACTATTATGAATATTTTTAATCCTTTACTTGTTTAAAGTGTAGTTAAACAAAGCAAATTTTAGTTATATATTGCAAATAAAATTGTATTTAATAATTTAATAAACAACATCTTTTATGAATTTTATTCAATATGGTATGATATTATTGAATGTTAATGAGTGATATGACATATTTTTGATAATACTAATTGGATAGTTGAAAATGAAGAGTAAATTAACTTTTGAAATAATAATTGATGTTTTAATTCTTGCACATTTTATTTGGTCCATATTTTTAGTTGTGAGAAAGATTAACATATTTATAAAGTTGCAATTGTTTGAAATGATAATTATTGTTTTTTTGTCTTATTTTTTATAAGTCATTTGAAATTTAGACAATATTCAAAACTTGATTTTCATGTATTCTAATGCTCTTAATTGAATCTTTATGATTTTAGTGTACTTAGTTAAAAAAGTGACTAAAACTTTCTTTCACACTTCTCATAATTCCTCTAAATGAGAAAGTCTGATACGGGTGAATTCCATTCCACCAGCCAAAAGTTTGGTTACATAATAGATTTTTTCTCAAATAAGGCAATTCAAGTTAGAGGAATCAACATGTACTCCATGTATTTTTTCTGCAAATAAAACGATGATAATATTTTACATTTCTGGTTTATGTGTAATATATTCTTTAGATGTTGTGAAAGATGAGAAATCATGCTTGTTTTCAACAAAATATAAATTTGGATAAGACTATATGCACAATAGAATGACACATAAAAATATCAATTATTATAAAAAAAATATGAATAATAATGTTGTTGACTTTACTATTTTGAAATTTTTTTATATTAAAACAAGATTCCAAAAAGAGCTTAGTTCTCCAAATAATTTGAAAAATACTTAATGTTTGATGGATAAAAGTCAATTCTGATAAAGTGATTAGATGGTGTCCTAGATAATTTTTTTTCTTTCTCTAACCTAACCTGAATTCATCTGTAAGATTTTAAGGTCAACATAGTAACCCAAACCCATTTTGGCAACTTTAGGTGTGTATGGTGCTTACAAGTTGTGGAGGAGAGGGTTCTTCATGGCCTTGGTTACAATAGATGGAGTAAAGGATGTGGGAGAGAAGATAACTTGAGAGATGATAGGGTGTAAAGGATCTAAATGGAGGGAGGTGAGGCAACATGGTTATGACCATGAAAGAAGGAGGGAATAACAAGGAAAAATGAGATTGATTGTGATGATAAAGAGTAAGAAAAAATTTGTGTGCAAAAATTAAAAAAAAAAAAAAATAGAATGACCAGTATAAGATTGAAACATACTACATTGATTGTTAATCAATCTATGTGAACAACTTGTTAAGAAAATTAAGGTGCTAACATACATTTATTTAGTATAACCTGACTTATATAAAAAAAAATTGAGTGACTCTAATCCATATAGTTCACATGTTGATTATGTTATATTATTCGACAATTTAATTACTTTATTTATAAACCTTATTGATAAGTTATGTTAATAAAGTGTTACTTAAATAAAGTATTTTTGGTAAAAGAAAAACTAATTTATGTTGTATTTTTTATTATTGCATAAATAATTTTTTAAAGACGCATGAACCTATCCTCTAACTTACTAAATCAAAATTATGCGAAAGAGATGAAATAAAGTAATACACTAACAAGTTTATAAAAATCATTTTTTCTCGCTTTAAAAGTATATGTACTAAAGTATATGTACTATGTCAAATCATTTTATCCTCCTAAATGTAATATATAAATATACAAATATTTTGTTGAGCAATTAATAAAATTAATATATATATATATATATATATATATATATATATATATATATGGCATTTTATTATGTTAGTCTAAGCAAAGTAATTTATTTGATAATTAATATATTAATATTATAATTATTTTAACCACTTATATTAAATGACATATTTTGTTTATTAACAAAATCAATTACTCTAAATTTGATATAGTAAATATTGGTTTGAACCAAAGCTCCATTAGAACATATATTTGTTTTAATCAGAAATTAAATGGTGCTAGTATCATTGCAAGCTTGTAAATGATTATAGATATAAAAATAGAAAAGAATTGTCATAGTAAACTAAATTCAAGTAAGAAAAAGAATCTATATTGTAGTTCATTCAATTCTAGTATAAGGTAACACAAAATTAGGAGGGCTTTATTATTGTCCAGCAATAATAAAAAATTGTAACAATTCTTGTGAAGATTAATTGTCTATATCCATGACTATGATGTCTACACTTAATTTCTACTTTTCTTACAAATTCCCCTTCATAATGCTATGACTAACATTTTCCCCCAAAGACTAACAACAAAATAATTATATTCTGAATAACACACAAGTGTTAGAATTTGTTATCTAGATAAAGCTTTAGCAAAAAGTGCTTGTCAATTTTAAACTAATACAAACAATATTTCAAACTAAAGCTTTCATTTATCTCTAACTAGTAATAGTTCAATTCAGGAACTTTTTTTGAACTAAGTCTTTGAACTAAGTCAACAAATAAAAATATCTTCCTCTCCACAAATAAAAAAAATATTTTAAGAAATTGAAATTATGATAAATCTTTATTTAAGAGTAATAGTTTAAAAATAAATAATTGAAAATTATTTAAAAGATAAATATTTTTTAAACATAAAGTACAATAACTATATGAATTTTATATCTAAAAGTAATTTCACATAATATAATGTCTTTTTAAAATTAATATACTCTTTATAAAATAATTTTTCTTTACCGTTAAAGAGAAAAAAAAAAAAACAGTTTGCATGTCTTTCCAAAAAAAAAAAAAACTAACCATTGAAGTATTAAATAAAGTTGGTTTCCATTATTTCATTTATTTAACTTAAGGATATGCTCACAAGAAAATAAATTGTTACAAAAATTAAAAAATATTTTAATTTAAACAAAAATATGTACCACATGGAAAATAATTTATTAATTTATTTGAAGATAGAAAACAGTGATTATTACTAGTATTTTTAAAAATTTATATTTTAAAATAAATTATACAAATAATTTCAAAATACATACTTTTCTCTTTTTTTAACATTTAGAACAAAAAATAACATTTATAACAGCTTCTTTCCTAAATACATGTGATTTGTGATGTTTTTTAAAAAAAATATACATATAATTTTGAATTTTAAAATAACAGGAAGTTCAAGAATGAAAAAAGAAAAAGGTGTGCAATAACTCAAAATAGTAAATGAGATTTATTATTATTTACTAGAGCAACAAAATGCATGAAAAAAATAACAGTCCCTTCTATTTAAACGGAAGAGCTGCAAAGACTGCTCATTTTTGAACTTGGAAGGGTGATTTGTGGAGAAGAGAAAGGGTTAGGGTTTTGTTTTGGATTTTGTTTTTTGGTTTTTTGTTGTGAAGAAGAAACAAGAAAATGTTCAACACTGATCCTTCATTGCCTAATGCCTCTACCCTCACCACTGAACAGATTCAAAAGGTGCCAACTTTTTCTTTTTCTTTACTCACTTCTCTGTTTCATTACCGTCTTCACATTCCTCTGTTTTAACCGCTGTTTACATTATCTCTGCGCTTATGTTTATGTTGGATTTTAATAAAAATGTCATCTTTTGATGTTGTGCCTTTTACTTGTCCAATCTATGACTAGTTAATGACACAAAATGTGTTTTGGGCTCTACTCATTGTTTTTCCTTGTGCCCTAAGTTATTGATCTGGTTTTCAGGTTTTTTTTGTTTTTTTACATTGTTTGAATCGAATGAACGTGATCCTTAATTGTCTTTCTTCAATAGGAAATGACATTTCTATGTAATCTTGTTATATGGAATGCAAATTTTCTTCAAATGATAGATGAATGCACGAGTTTGGGTAAAAATGCTCACTGAAATATCTATGATAATTTATCTCATACACAGAAATTCTTATGCTTGGTGCAGTACTTGGAGGAGAATAAGGAGCTGATATTGGCAATATTGGAATATCAAAACCTGGGAAAGTTAGCTGAAATAGCACAGTTAGTAGTCAAAACTATTTAACTTGCATTTATGCTTTCTTGCTTTGTGGTTGCTTCTTGGTTGTACCAAGAGATGACAGTTTCACTTTATTATTTTTTTTTTCCTTTACACTTTTTCTCGTGCCAAACATATAGTTCTATATAGCAGTTAGCATGGAAACCTTCTACTTCACATAATAATCTTTGCTCTTCTACACCTGAACACAGTACTTCGTTTCCTCTGACCACTATTATATGCATTAGTGAAACTGTGTCCCATTTAGCAAATTGCAAGGTATGCTTTGAAAAGCTAGAATCTCCAAGTTACATTCACTCCTTTATTTACATAACAATAGATAGTCTGATGAAGTGAAACTCAGTCAAGATTTAAACAGGGATAATATGAAAAAAAAAAAAAAATACACAAAATATCTGTTTTTATATATGTAGCCAACATTTAATTGTATAATACACTTGCATGCTAAATCTTTTGTACACATATACTTGATGTATGCAATATATGTTCAACTGCTAGTAGACTTTGCAATTTGTCGGTGACGCTGTCTGCTTTGTGATACTGATTATTAATTTTCCGCCATATTTAGTACTTGTACAATAACTCCAGATAATACACTTTGGTTACAGAATGATGTTCAATTTCATTTTATAAGAAATTATGTCTCTTTCTGTTTGAACCATGCTTTGTTCCTTTTCTATTGATGCAGTGGCTTAGATTTTTGGTTCCATCTTGTTAAATATGTTAGGTTAAAGAGAGAGGACTATAACATAAAGAAATCACATGAAATCTAAAATAGACCAAACCCAAACTACTGTTAATACCGCGTCGAGTGCGCTTGGTCAAATGGATTGCTGTGTCTATATCTGATAAGGACTAAGAAAGATACAAATTTCATTACTTCTATGTATATCTTGAGAATTATTTAGCACGACTCTGATCTCCATTCTGATTTCCAGAATTTTAAAGCTCAAATTCTCATATTTTTTGACTGTATTATAAAGTTATATCATAAATTAAGAATTATACAGTGTTGAATAGTGAGAATGATTCTAAGATGATATTGTATTTGATTTTGTCTCCCTTGTACATTTTTTATCTTCGATGTTGTCTTCAAAATTCTTTTGTATTATTGTTTATTACTATTGATGCATTGGCTTATGAACATTACTTCTGTCCTGATATAGATGTCAAGCCAAACTTCAGCATAACTTGACTTATCTGGCAAAACTTGCTGACGCTGGTTCTCAGGCACCGACTCCATCTCAGGTTGTGACATCATTCTACAATCATCAGGTTTTTATATATATTTTTTCTAACATGTGAGAAGTGTGCAGGTTCCATCCCATTCTATTATGCAACAGGGGCAAGGCATGCGCCAACCCCAAGTTGCAATGTCTCAGTCGCAGCCAGATCTCTCTACATTGAACTTGCCCTTTGAGATGATGAATGATCAGCAACAGCTGCAGCAGCATCCGGCAATGTCTTTGCATCAACCTGATATCTCGGCTTCAAAGGTGCCTTTGCAGATGAATGAGCAAAACTATAAGCTGCCACTTTTCCTCTACCAGCAGCAACAACCTATCCCTGGACCAAGGGTAACTTTCCTGGTGCTAATATTGGCATATATCAGGCTTCTCAAACCAGACTCGGTAATCTTCCAGATACACCATCAAGCAACCAAACTGGCTCAGATTCTGTTCCTGGCTGGTCATAGGGAAATTACTGTCTGGACCTGCTAGTTACTGGGAATACAACACCAAGAACATTTGTTTCTATAGTTTTTAGTGTTTTAGTCATACTTTTATAGTGACTGTCACTGAACAAGTAGTATAGAAACCACAAATGCATTTTATATTTTGTTGAATTAACTGCTTTTATTGTTGGTGTTCCTTTTCCCGCCAAAATGTTAATATCTACGCATGTTTTTTTTATTGAAGATCCAATTTCAGGAAGTTAATTTTCAGGAAATATTGCTATCAATGATTTAGTGTAGACAAGGATGTCAGCGTGCTTGCAATAAAAATTCAATCTTTATCTTTAATCAGCAGAAAATTGAAATTTGAAAAATATCACAATTACATTTTTTTCTATTTACTAATATTTGATAAGATCTTTTGGGGGTGCAAACGAAAACACAGTAGGTGCACAGATAATCTTTTAAATTTAAAAGTAATGCATCACATGTTTATAGTACCATTCTCAATATTTTAGTAGCTAAATATTTGTTTTACAAGTAACATCTATTTTGAGATTTGAATTTTAAAGTCATGTGTTAATTCCCCTATCATCAAATATCTATGTCGTAGTTCAATAAACTGAAGAACAGTATTTACAGAATTAAACATTTGCTTTAGCTCACTGTCTTTGTCCTCAAGTAATTTTATGTTTATTCAACATAAACAAGAAATCAATCTCCCGCTACACATCAGATAGAGAACATCCCCATAATGTTGTATTCCCCGTCCTTATACGACAATCTGATTAACTTTATTATCTTTATTTATAGCCTTTTGCGAATCTAGTCTTTATGGTTTAAGTAAGGTCTAAAGTTGGAGAAAATGGCAAATAGAAAATTAGAAATGATCTTGAATTGTTATCTGTATATTTGTAAGAAATCCTTTTTCAAACGTTAGACGAAAAATAAATACATTGTTAAACATCCCTATTCTAACTTACTAACACATTGAAGTCATTTAGTGTGTATGTTACGAAAACACTAGTTAAAAATTAGGATGCTTATTAAAGACAAGAAAATGGAGGTAATTTTGGATTAACATGAATGATAGTACACAAAATATATTCGTAAGATATTTCTTTTTCAATATTTTCAAATTTGAAGATTGACGCAATTCAATAACGAATGATAGCGAATATGTTTCTAACATAATTAGCTCTCTTTCTCTAGCCACTCTAACTTAAATAAAACCTTTTAACACGACAATTTCATTTTGTAAGAGCTATATATTTAGTAAGTGATTCCATCTTTATATATATGTTCTTTTATTCACATTTCCAAGAGCTATATCTTGAATTTGTAAAACAAACACTCGATGAAGTTTGTATAAATATTCTAGTTCAACCAAACAAGTTCAATCATTCTTATAATACGAGTTCAGAATCATAATTCTCGACAACGAAAAACTCCTATGAAGGCCAGTTAGAATTTAAACCAGAATTACTAACTTCAGAACACATAGTTCAGTGATTCTTAATCGTTAGTGTTCTAACATAATTTAGTTTTGAAGATGAAATGTTCAGATATTCCTCAAAAGGTAAACTCTAATGATAAAAGTGGCAACACGCAAGCGTCACATTTTTTGGGTGGTGAACCCAAGCTGGAATGCTGTTTGACAGAGATATATGATTAGTAAATATGGAAAGGACAAAAAAGGGAGGGTGCAAACTAATAAGGTTAACTATGTTGATTAATCTTTCAAGCATTCACCAAAAAATGGCAGTTATGAGATGCAATGTACGCAAGAATAACACAGCAAGAGGCCCACATTAATGAAAGCACACTGAATTGTAACAGCAGGGAGAATAATAAATTACTACAGAAACTGGAGATAGCACCGGCATCTTTAAATCATAATTTGGCCAGGGCAAAAGATTACTCCGTCAATGCTTCAAAAAACATTCTCCCACAAACCCCATAAATATCTCTTGTATGTTTTCATCCGCATCCTGGTGAGACAGGATAATCTACACGCCCATCCATGCTCCCTGTCAATACAACAGTAAACCAAATTATGAATTCGTGCATCGCAGTATTACATAGCTCACTCGAGCCTTTTATGTCACACTTCACTCTTAAGTAATCCGCAAATACTACTTGGAATATATTAAACTCGCATTCTGCAATACATTGTTAATTTTTCGCAATAGTATAAATTGAAAATCACACTATTATTGGTCTCGGGCAAAGGAAAACTTGATTGTGATGATGATACATTCTAAATAGTAAGAATCAAACACCCTCGAGGAGTAATTCCATTCCTCGATTTTAAAAACAAAACCCCGCACCGGTGCGTCTCTCTCTATATAGAGGCAGACAAATGCATATATATACAATATAAATAATAACCCAGAAACTCATATTTACTTAGAAAATTGGCAGACATCTTAACTTAAATGCATAAGTAACTGTAGCCCCAAGTCGGGGCTAAAAGGGAGGAAACACACAGGACTATATTCCAACAAGTCAGAAATTAACGAGCAATAAAGAAAAAATAATTAATATAATTCATCCATCCCAAACCGAAGCAGACAACGACATATTTAATGCGTACATGGAAATTTAAAGGAAAATTAAATAACTATGAAAAAGAAGACTCACTATCTCCGAGAATGGTACACAGCACCAGTTGCCCTGTCATACAACAACAGTCAGTACAACTTTTTTTTTTTATCATAGACAAACAAAATCATGACAGATATTATGGTTCAACAGTCGATCAAGAGTCATACCTGGTCTGCTGTTTAGAAGTAAAGCTTGAGACCAGCCTCCCATTCGCTGAGCCAGAAATTTGGGCACTGCCCCCATTGCCAACAGATAATTGTACAGAAGACTGGACAACCCTACTTTCAGGGCCATCCATTTCTCGAGAATCCTTAGATTTACTCAAAATCTTGACATTTGAAAGACCTCCAGCAACACTGAAGTTTGGACCATTAGATTGTTGATGCTGCATGACTGACAATTTTAGAGGATCTTCCCCCAAATTAGAAGAGATGACTGCATATTCTTGAAGTGCTTTGTCACTTTTGATATTTTTGGAATCAATTGAAGGAACTTTTTTCATGCGATGAGACTGAGCCATTGGAGTAACTGCCACAGTGGACATGTACGAAGAATACGGAGTTGATGCAGCAGCTGCTGCTGCAACTTTTGCAACTGCTGCAGTTGCAGCAACCATTTTCTGTGCACCTTCTCGAAGCTGAATATAGTCATCCTCAATAAAAAATAACTGAAAATATTACAAGGAAGAAAAACTGTCAGCCAGTGATGCAAATCCATCGTCAGTAAACAATAGGAACTTGTACATGCAAATAATTAAAAGAAATTGCTAGATATGCATAACTTTTGACAAGTAGAGTTGAGTTTGAGTTTTCATGGATGAGTGGTTCCTATTATCTTGTCCAACAACAATCTTTCTAATCTAGCTGAATTCCCTAAAAATTATGACTAGTCATATTAATTTGAAGTCTAAACACTCCAAAACTGAAATTAAAAACTTACTTCAGGATGGCTACCCACAAAATCATCCAGCTTCCCATACTTTCTTTTGTAATCATGCCAATGTAGAGGTGCAAGCATCTTGCCCAGCCTGTTAGGGAGCTGTGTTTGAAACATTATACAAGTTAAATCAGGTTAGTCAGGGGAAAAAACGGCCTCTTTTTGTGAAAACTGACAGTTGACATTTAAAGCTCACTAACCGTTGAACTAATTCGAATTCTACCACCAGCCGGAATAGTACGAACAATACAGGCTAATAACGATTTTTCATCAAGGAGAGCAGTCTCTGATGTCTTTGCAATTGTTGCTGAAGCTGTTGACCCAGAAGATGTGAAAACTTCAGACAAGACAGAATCAGTAGAATTGTTCTGAATCACTTCATCATGATTAACTGATTGGCTTTTGACAGGGGATGTATTTGTTGCAGAACTTCCTTGCTCAGCCAATAAAACTTGGTCATCAGGTACATCATTAGATAATGTCACAGAATTCTGCTCCTGGATAGGGAAAAAAAGTTACCCTTTATCTTTTCAGCTGTAACAGTAATCAGATCAAAGACAAATTTTTGATTGGATTCTTAAGCGCTTTCTATTCAGAACTCTTTGATACACTTTTCTCTTTTAGAAGGAAAAAATGTTAAGTTTCGTCTTATGAGCCATAACATAAGAGCCAGATCAGAGACAGTTCTCAGACCATGGTAAAAAGCTCCTTTAAAAGTGTGTCTTCAAAATGAATCAGCATGTATCCACATTTGAAATTTTTAGTAGGATAAAATAATGATTTTACCCCATAGTGCTTTTCAAAAATGTTTTTAGAAGCCACTGTGTACTTTTATTGGTACATACAACATATAGGCATCTTCAAACAATTACAACGGAACAAACCTAGTAGTCAAACTAACCTCATATTATTGCAAAACAAAAGATCAGACATGCAACCAATGTTGAAACTCGGGACAAACCTTAATTTCACCATTTGGTTCAAACGAGTTTAATTGCAAGGCATCAGAGAACTGTGAAGAAATTTGTTGCATGCTCTGATCCTGTTGGGAAGCAACAAGTTGACCCTTATCAACTGACGACTGAAGAACCTTAGAAAAATTCAAAAAATTATCATCAGTATTTTAGTAAAGTCTCAAGGGAAATAAAATAAAAAGCGATTAACAACCATTAACCTGGGTTTCAGTGGTAACTGAAGAAATCACAGTTTGTGCCCCCTCGCCTTGCTGAATGTGAGCATCCAGATAGTCTCTATGAAGAGTTTGCCCATTCACAGACATTTCATAACTAAACTTGGCATCTGATCGCATCAAACTATGATCAGTCTGAGATGGTGAAGGATGTTCCTGTATGGGTAATTGCGAACCCTCTGACACAGACTGAAGAAACAATTATAAGTACACAGTTAAAATATAGAGAAATGCAGAGAGCTCAAGCTCAAATATTGGTATCTTCCTATACCTGTTGACCCTGCCACTGCTGCACAGGTGACATTGAGGGCACTGGATGAAAATGTCCAACATGCGATTGAGGAACATGTGATGCAACAGAATTGGGCACTCCTTGTTGGTGCATAACGAATGGATGCAATGCAGTTACTTGGCCATGTGGGAGGTACGAAGGTTGGACAAGTAGAGATGATGGAGTAATAGGAACACCAGGAACATGTTCAGTCTGGAACAAAAAAATACCAAAGGGATAAGATATTCGTTGTCTAATCCAGTCATGGTGACAGACACATCATATTCACATAAACAGAGCAGAAACTGGTTTGATAAAGTGAACTTCCTCATTTTGGGAAGACAGACACCGATGTATATATCCATGCACATTCACTCTAAATAAGTCAATTAGATCTCATAACTTTCAAGCATTGTGCAAACACTCAAGCACCACTACTTCCTCAACAACTGTCTGTATCTTTGGCGACTAAAATGCTAATATGTATGAATTAGATCAATCTCGGATCTTCAAACCAAAACAGTCAAATAATAGATTAACTTTCAGCATAGTATATTGGTAATCATCACATTGTACTATTCCTCAATTGATACGTCCTTGCCTTGCCAAAAAACTTCAATTCACACACAATACAAAGCAAAACAAACCCTCCTTCTCTTTCTTGTTATACAAAATCATTCACAAACACCATCAACCTCCACGTCTAATGCAAAGTTAAAGGGGTGATTGGATTCAACAAATTAAACAAGATCACTACTCTAACAAAGAAATACAAGAATTTGACCTAAATTTTAGCCAGCAAGTCTCCAAAAAAATATGAAAAACACATGTACACAAATCCATCAAATATTCTGCATGGATTTTTTTTCCATCAACAATACAATTAAAATGTTCTCATTAAAAAAAATACCAAAATCTAACAAATTTAAAAAAAAAAAAAAAAAAAGTACACACACTTGTTTATATCTCATCTCATTGAACAACTCCAGGGAATGAATAGTGGAACTTCAGTTAAGATAGTTTTGCAAACCTATCAAATTAATTAATCATGGACAGCAGATTTCAAATATTAAAAATTAAAGACATCCCACACACAACCAATATATATCATACAATAATATATTCAAAAGTCAAACCCAAAACAATAGTAACTATAATGCAGCATAGATTAAAATTTAATTTAAAAAAACACAGATATAAGATAAAAAATACAATGCATCATCTAAAATTAGCAACCATGACAAGATTAACAAGAAACCTACAATAAAAACATAAAGGATTCTAAATAACGTACAAACTTATCATTAAAAATTATCAAAATGAGTTCAGGGTCATTCCAGCAGTTCTAGAACAATTCAAGAATGTTCCCAAATATAAATGCTAATAATTGCACACATGAAATGTTGACATCAACATGGTTTTCATTACCAGGATTAACAAACATCTAACGTTCCCTATGTCCTTTCTATGAATTATAGCACCAAACCTGGATTGATGCATTGCCAGTAGATGAAAATGGTACACCATTATCAGTGCTTTCATTTGGAAGGAGACCATTATTTCCACCTGAAGCATTGCTTCCATTTAAGTCATATTGATTTCCATTTTCATGTCCAAATTGAGTTGCGTTACTTTTAGAATTCGTTTGGGACATTCTTGAATCATCACTGTAGGCTCCACTCCTTTCTCTTGCATCAGCCAGTTCAAGCTGCAGTTGTTGAATAGTATGCAAATGAACTCTTTCCATCTCTGCAAACTAAAGCCATCAAGCCCAATGTTTACATCCACTATTAAAGGACAAAACCAAATCATAACAATAAATCGCTTGATGAATATGAATTATTTGGCACAACTGAAAGGGATGCCACAAAACAAAATGCTTTTGTGTGTACCAAAACAAACAAACTTAATCTGTGAAGAAAAAATATTTGGCGGATGAACCTGTCTCTGAAAACCCATCCAAAGCTGATTGTATTGCTCTGTGCGCTCTCGCAACTCAGCTTGCAATGTTTGGTTTGTTGTTGATTGGAAAACATCCATCTCACGAACCCGAGCTATCCATGCTTGGGCCTCTCTTAACTGCTCATCTTTGAACATAATGGTCTCTTGAGCACCCCTATGCTGAAATAAAGAATCATCATTAATTCATCATATGCCAAATAAATAAATAAAAATTAAAATACTCAAGAAACAAATTATTATACAAACAAAGACTCCATACTTGTTCCTGCAACTCAATAAGCTGTCTATCTTTTTCTTGAATATGTTCTTGTAGATCATGTATTTGTTTTATATGCTGAGCTCTTTCAGCTTCAGAATGATCACGCTCCATTCTGAAAAATGATTAACCCTGTAATTAAAAGGCCAGAACAAAACCTAAACATCCTATAATTTAGGCAACAGAAAAAACCTGAAAGTTGCAAGCTCTTTGTTTTGCTCGCGGAGAAGGTCTTGTTTGGCCCATGCCTAACATGATAATTGAATAGATTAGCATGTATAACTTATAACTTAATACAAATAACACCCAAATTAACATCCAGCATAACTTAAAAAAAGAAAAGGAAAGTAGAAATTCAACAGACTGCTTCATTGTCTAATTTAATAGCATGCAGCTCTCTCTCTTTCTCTTCCATTTTCCTTTCAAGGTCATGAATTGTACGCTCCCTTTCACAAAGTTGCTCCTGCAAAAACATTTAAATAAGTTTTAGAGTAGACAAAATGTAAATTAAAACAGATATTTCAAGTATAAAATGTCCCATTAAGATATTATTAATAATTTAAAAAAAAAATTGCTTCTGATGCACCAGACTATTGCAACAATAGAAATGTACACAGCTGTTATCATAAAAGGACGCAATTAAAAAATCAAAACCGTGTAGTAAAAGAAAATGAGAAAATCCAAATTCTTTCACATGATGGGGATTGATTAGTTTAAACTTAAGAGTCCAGATACACATAAATCTCTGTATTTACACCTGAAGCTTGTTCGTATTATTAACATTGTCCTTGAGCTGAGCATCAAAGGTGTTTCGCATGTCCATTATCTCAGTTCTAGCAATCATTTGAGCCTTTAGTTCAATCTCCATTTGCAGTAGCTCCTGCCTTTGTCTAACAACATTATGAAGCTGCTGCTGCAAAATATCATTGTCTAGTGTTCCATCCACTGTTATTGAACAAAAATCAACATCAAGAGGCTCTCTTCCTTGCTGCACCTTGAAAACAGGACAAAATCATCTTCAGGTTCTTAATTCCTTAAAACTAAAAAGCTATTCTCATACCATCACCTTACCTCATATATGGTTCTCTCGTCTGATTGGCCTAGTTTGGCATTGTCTAACTCCTGTACATCAGCAGATGTCCAATATCAACCAAACAAATAAAAAAAGTTTCAAGAGCCACATCCATTGATATACTGACCAATCAAAATTGAATACTTATATGCCAAAAAACCTGAAGTATGATCAAACCACTAGTTTATACCCAGTAAGGCCGTAACTTTAAATATCAAGATGAAATCGGTACATTGTACCTATCATTGACTTGTTAGACTAAAAACTGGCGCCGGATTTACCATATTGTGCACATGGCTCGAGCTCATTGTATTAAAGCACCGTTCCTATAAATGTAACTAACTATATCGTAATTGAAAGAATCAAGTCTGTTCACCTCGGGAACAAAAATGTCTCATTTGCTTCGAGGTTTAGTTTAACAACAAGACATTAAAGAAACCCAAGAGCACCTAAGCTTATAAAACAATAAGAGGAAACAAAAATTTCACGTCAAACAACATTATTAAACCCTAATCCCAATTTGGTGAGGTAAGAACTAACAAATGCTGTAAAACCTAAACTTAAATTAGACAACAAAACGAATCCTCTCGTTCTCTTGATCGCTAACAAAGTAAAACACTAAATAATCAAAACGCAGATCCCCCATTACTCTGGAACCGCAGAATGAGACAATGCCAAGTGCTTACACTCCGAACAAGTACCTCGTCGTCGGGGTTCCGCGCGGAATGGTGATGCTCAGCGACAGCGCGCCACTCTTTGCGGGACGGAGTCGGCATCTGGAGCGAGGCACCGCGAACGGCGGCGGCAGTGGCGGCAGCGGCAACGGCGGCCGTGGCCTCCATGGAGCGTGAAGCGGTGACGGTGCGCCCACGTCAGCAGGGAGTGGAGCGAGGGAGAGTGAGTGTATGGGAAGGAAAAATGGTGGAATGAAAAGAGGAGGAAATCCCTAACCCTAGAATTGAAGAAATTGTAATAACGGGAATTGGGAAGGGGAGAAGAAGAAGAGACGGGGCTTAGGATTGGGGAAGGGTTTTGGGGTTGAATGAAGAGAGAGAGTCTGTGTGGTGAGTGAGAGAGTGGAGTTAGAGAAAGTGAGAAGATGATTGGCTGTGACAAGTTTCGACCGGCACGGCGTGAACGCCATTTATAAGGCACATTCTCACTCCGTGGATGTCATCTCTCTCTTCGCCTTACGCTTCCCGCGAACGCGTGGATCCTACCTTCTTACTCTCTTTTTTTTTTCCTTTCCTCCCTTGGATTTATAGCCCATTTTATCAATCCATTGAAGAAACTACGGGGCTGTTATTTGTAATCCCTTTTTTACTCGCTGCACTCCAAATTTTTATTTCAAAATAACAAAAATACCCTCCTACTTTTAATTAAATCGCTTTTTCAAATTATTCACCTCCCTTTCTTCTCTTTCAACTTCTTCATTCTTGTTTTAAGACGTTATTTTGTGTGAGATTTATCATTGTTAATTTTAAATACAATTTTCACATATTCATATCTCACTTTTTGTAATCTTAACTAATCACAACACTTGTTCTTTATTAATTTTTTTACAAGAAATCAATACTATTTTTTTTCTCATTCTTAAAATTTTATATCTTTTAGAGATCTGGTTAGTATGATTGGTTATTTTTCTTTTTATATGAAAAACTTAAATTCAAGCTTTTGTTTAGTCACTTGATTTTTAAGAAGTGAAATTGTGTTTTTATATTTTTTTTTTTTTCATGTGCAACTCAGTATTTTTCAAGTTCAATAGTTGATATGATAAACTAAAAATCTCATAGGTACAGTAAATTTCAGCGTATTTCCTTCCCCAAGCCTTAAGCCAGATTCATGCATATGTTGGCATAGTTGTAAAGATATATTATGTCTCGCATGTTGACAAAGCAACAACATCCTATTTCCTTGAGAATCAATAAACGGGTATTGATTGAAATTTGAAAACATAACATGAGGTATTTTCTTCAATCTCCTTAATTACCACACTAATTTGGGTCATTATAACCATATACATCTCCTTATATATTCTTATTGTTGTGAGGATAGAAAATTCCCAAATCCACGGTATCCTTCAAATACCTTAGAAGTTTATTGCTTGAAAATGAGAAATATTTGGCTCCCTTGTAAATCTACTCACAAATGTCATGCTCAATAATGCATTTATTGAATTTCTATTGAATAAAAAAGAACAACATTCATTAAATTTCAATGTTCTTCAATTTATAAACTTTTTCTTCTTGACCTTTTACTACACACCCTAGTGGTTGTGTGGTGTGAACTTTTTCTTGTATAAGAATAGTAGAGAAAGTTGACTTCACATCAAGCTAATAAATTAGTCAATCGATATGACTTATTATATCTATAATTAATCTTATAATGTCAAGCTTTGTTATTAGAGCGAAAACTTCATTGCGATATTTATCATAGTTATATAACAATCCCCTTGCAATAAGTATGACATTGTAGTTAGACACCTTTCCATTTGACTTCATTTTTAGTTTTAGAAACCCACTTCACATCATTTGACTTATTTCATTTGGAAAATAGACAATTCGCAAGTTCTATTACATTCATTAACTTTATTTCTTCCATGTTGCATTTCTCCAATGAACACTTTGAGATGTTTTTTTTTTAATTTACTGGTTCTAATTCACCAAACAAACCAAAATACATTAATTATCCCTCTGTATTCATTGACTCGTCATAATGAACTTCACAATATTTGAGTGAGTGAAATATTTTGTTGTCGTTTCAAATCATATTGGTTGGTGGTTAAGTGATTCAATAGATTATTGAATATCACCTAAATCCTCTAAAAGCATAAGAACATAACGAGAGAAACATTGTGAGAAACTTGGGAGTTTAGATAAGAATGTCTAAAATAAAAATTTTACAATAACAAAAGAAGTATTTCAATAACGATCCCAAGAAAAGCCTCATGTCAACACGAGAATATTTTGATCTATCTAACTTAAAAAGAAATTTCGAAAAAGAAGCTCAACTTTGTTTCACGGTTCATATTGTGTCTAAACCATTGTTTAATGACTTTGATAAATTGACTTAAAAAATATTTATTTTGTTATTCATATAATGAACTTTTAAAACTTATTTGCTTTAGCTATAATACTCCTAACTATTATATAAATAATTTGTATTTATTAGGGAGAACATTAATTATAACCAAACCTTATACATATAAATTTATGACAACATTTTACATCTTTATAATTATTCATAATGTATTAAGAAAATATTTAAGTTTGGTATAATAACAAGAGTTATAATCAAAATAGAGGACTATCTATATATTTAACACATTCTAAGGATATTATTAAAACTAAGTTCCCAATGAGCTAACATTTTAGAAAAAATATCTCGAAATTTTCATAAGAAATTCTTATTAAACAAGTTCTACTTCTAATCATATTGCATGTACATATCAAAGCAAAACACAAAAAGAAGTGAAGTCTTTGTAAGCCTTAAATATATATTTTAATAAACTTAACATACAATGCATACAATGGAGTCCAAGGATTCGACCTACAACCATAAGACTCAATTTCACTTTATCAAACATGTGGATCCATATTCCACTTATGATGATTCCTGAATATCAAAAGTTACTTGGAAAGTGATTAGGTGGTTAAGTATATTTTATTAAAAATATTGACATAATCATAATTATTTTTTCTAAAATATTGGTCATTTATCAATCCACAAAAGAGATACATACTCCCTACATAACCTTGGTAATATTGAACAGGTATCAGATAGTCATAAGTTTAGTCTATGGATATCATAGTCCAAGATGTTACTCTAAATTATCTAGATATTAACCTACTTGGTAAATACTTCATTAGACCATCATCATACAATGTATCATGTTAGACTTGAAGACTTGAAAATGCTCAAGCCCCGTAGAGATGATGTTTTAATGATAGAGAATGAAGATGAAGATGTTGTAGCTGTGTCTAGAGTGTTTTAGCTTTTATGTAATTGCCATTTGAGTCACTCACACAAAGGTATTCACAAGATCAACACACAACCAAGTTAAAATGATTTAAAATATTTTTTCAATAAAAAAATTGTTTTAAAAGGTTTTTACAACAAATAATTGACTACATTTTAATTTAATTAATTAAATTATTCTTGATGAGGATCAAAACGTGATAATCAATTATCTCGATAATAATTGACTAAACTAGATAATCACTTCAATGCTTTTAGAGTTCTCAATGAAATAATCGATTACATATTTTCATTATTGATTAAGTACACGCCAATATTAATGGTTGAACTCATTTAATCGATTAACACTCTCTTTTTAATTGATTCTAATTGAAGTTGTTTTCAACAGATTTACATAGAATAATCGATTAAATACATCAAATGTTAATTTTAATTAATGATTTTGAAATCTATACATAAAGCACTTGACTTTTTTATACACACAAATTATCACTCAAAATCTTTTAGAATTATAAGCTTTTCTCAAACTCATTCTTGTGCTATAGAGATTTTAATCAAGTTTACATTTTGAGATGACATTGAAAGTGATTATGCTATGAGAAAGTTTGGTAAAATCTTTCTTTTTTATGTTATAATTGGATTGTTTCAGTGTTGTTGTTATACTTGGTATCAAGAGTTGATAAGTTATATATCCTATCAAATGGTAATAGTTTATAATGACTAATATCCTATTGGTATCAAGTGTGTTGTATATCCTCTTAAAATTATTCAAGAGTTGGTTCTTTGTATAGCTTTGCAAAAATTGGTGGAACTAATCATTCTAAGGTTGAATTGTTGAGATTGGATGCAGGATAAGAGGATCTGAACTAATATAAATCTTTTTGTGCTTTCTTTTCTTGCTTATCTTATTTTAGTTTTATTGCACCCAATTATTGAATCAATTATGATTTCACTTATAATTACACTCTCCTTTGAAATTTGAAACAAATTTAAAGAAAGTAAGACTTTTAGAAAAGGTTTTGAAAACCAATTCACCTCTTATTAATTTAATCAAATTATTCTCTTTTCATAGAAATTGGCATTAGAACTAGTTTTTGAAAGGTAATCAAAATAAAGATCTTGTGATTTTATTGAATGGCTTTACAAAATCAAACCTTTGCGGAAGGTGTTGCCATAAATAGGCCTCCATTATTTTGTGGTGAAAATTATGCTTCTTAAAAAGTTAGAATGCAAATGTTTTTCGAATCAATTGATAGAGGAATTTGGTATGTTGTTATAAATGGTACATTTGTTCTTATGTTTGTCACTAACAATGTACATGAAGAAAAAAAAAATTCTCTTTAGACTACTGATGTAGCAAGAAAGGCATAATACAATGTCAAGGTTAGGAACATAATTGGATCTACACTTGCACTGGATGAGTTTTACAATATCTCAATATGTAAAATAGCCAAAGAAATGTGGGAAGTTTTGAAGGATACCCCTGAGAGCAAGGAAAAACTCATTGATCCAAGAATATGAAATGCTTAGGATGTCGTAAGATGAAAACATATAGGAAATGCAGAAAATATTCACCCACATTGTCAGTCATTTGGTTGCTCTAAGTAAGAAATTTGATACTGATGAACTTAATATAAAAATATTGAAAATATTAAATAGGTATTGACAACCAAAGGTTATTGTAATATCTGAACTTAACAACCATGCACATGAAAACTCTAAAAGAACATAAGTTGGAGTTAGGAAGGCTTAAAAAGAAGAGGAAGAATGCATTAAAAAGAAAAAAACATAGGTTTAAAGTTGAACTTCAAGAAGTTTCCCAATTTATTGAGAAATAAGAACAAGAATAAAGGTCGACAATTGAGTAAGCGCAACAAGAAAAATGATCAGTCCTCTAATATTATATGTTATGAGTGTGGTAGGGCACATCAAACCTAAGGGTCATTTATTAGAAACTAAGATTGTTGATTATAGGAAAAATAAGAAAAGGTTTAAAAAAAATATGTGTTGCTTGGAAGGAAATGCCTTATTTTCTTCAAGTGAGTCTAGCAGCGACAAAGAGGAAGCAAACCTATGTTTGTTGGCTGATCGAGGTTATGAAAGTTGATTTAACTCCTCTAAAAATATAAACAAAGCTTAACTTGTTAATGCCTTTAATGAAATGCATGAAGAAGCAAAAAAACTAGCTTATTCAAATAATAGATTAAAGGGATAGAATACCTGGCTAGAAAACAAAATAAAACAATTAGAAGAGGAACACTGCAATTTAAAAATTGATATGAAAAGTATTTAAATGATTTAAAATTCTTCTTGTAATTGTGAAGCTAATTTGAAAAGTAAATTTTTTGAATATGAATCTTTGCAAGTTTTTAAAGGAAAAGTGAAATATCTTAAAGGATAAATAATTTACAATTGGAGAGTATGAAGTGAATGTCATCCTTGATTCTCAAATAGATATAAATGACAAATCTGGTTTTTCAACCAACTAAAAAATTATAATAGGAAGTCATATACATTTCATGTCTCTTGTTTCTATTGTATGAAAAATGGGCATACAATGAATAAATGTTATTATAGAAAAGTTCGTGTACCTAAAGGGAAATTTACATGGATTCCCAAAGGTAAACAAATTTCCACTAATATGAGAGGACCTAAATTTGCCTTAGAAACCTAATTAGACTTTGATCTTTATATTTTATAAGGGTAGAACAAATAAATATTGAAAGATCAAGATGCTCATGTAAAAATCAACCAAGGGAACATGTTCTTAAATGAGCAAAGTCTGAAAATGTGCTTGGATATATGTCAAGTTGTGAGTGAATTTTTTTTCATTGTATTTTAATCTATTACCTTAAAATAACTGATATTTTTTTACATAATTCTGCAAAAAGTTGCAATTTAATCGATAATAATTTACCTTATGTTGTGTATTTTCTATTTGGAATGTTTTCGTTTAAATTGATTATCATGTGTTTTAATTGATTATTTTTAGTGTTTATATTTTTTCTTTCTGTTTTAATCAATAAGAATAAGTAACAATTGAATATTTGCCTCTATAGTCAATAAGTTGGCATTTTTTAGAGCAATTTAATTGCGTATCATAAAATTTAATCGAATAAAATGGTTGTTATGCATAGTTATAATCGGTTAAAATGACCATAGTTTGTTCATAAATGCATTTTAAATGTTTCTAACCTAAAATTCAAGATAAAAACGATAACATTTTAGTCTATAAATACATTATGAACAACTTTTACTATCATAATATATATTTTGTAAAAATTATTCAATCCTTGTGAGAACTTTATTCAACCTTGTGCTCTTCCTTACTCTCTCACAAACACATATTTTGATGGATTCTCCTTCTCAACTGATGTCAACACCCAATTTCGTTCGGATAAAATAAGAAAAAATAATATAAAATAAATAAAAAATAAAAAGTAAGTTTTGTTATTCACCCCCCCTAATCATTTTCTAGTGTGCACCATTCGCTTTATTTTTAGGTCGTTGGTCCATTTTTTGTTATTTCACCATTTTCCTCTTCCTACCCCGTTATCTTATATTGGGCCTTGGCCTAAGTTTATAATTTCACCCCTTTAATTCTTTTTCACCATCTCTTCTTGACGGGTGTTGTTTTTTGAGCAGATTGGTTAAATCATTTACCTAAATTAATTGAATGTGTTTAAATTAATTGCATTGTTCAGAATTTGCATGGTTCAATTAATTGCACAAATCAAAAGTTGCACGATTTAATTATTTGACAAAAATAGAAGTTGCACAAATCAATTAATTACATTGTTCAGAGGTTGGATGGTTCAATTATTTGATAGATTGACATTGTTCAAAGTTGCAAGGTTCAGTTATTTGATAAAAAATAGAATCTGCACTGTTCAGTTAATGAAAAATGAAATTGCACGCATTGAAAATAATTTGAAAGCGTATTAGGCTGAGTTCAAGAGGGGGGTGAATTGAACTTTGAAAACTTTTTCGTCTTTTTGAAACAGTGAAAACAATTTTCACAAACTGAAAAGATTTAACGAATCTCAATGATGGAAAATATAATGTTCAGCGAAAATAAACTGACTTCAATTTCGAATGAATTGATTTATTTCAATATCAGAGAAGGCAGTCTATACAGGCTTATCA
>Ga0209489_102928_pt1 | contig 34027 bp, 19 predicted proteins | sample SiratrowhiteBW_FD_187527 | JGI IMG/M metagenome (GOLD analysis project Ga0209489, IMG submission 187527) | Root nodule microbial communities of legume samples collected from California, USA - Siratro white BW (SPAdes) (version 2) | ecosystem: Host-associated > Plants > Roots > Nodule | place...
GTATATATATATATATATGTATGTATATATATAAAAGTGAAAAAAAAAACATAAAAATACAGAAGAAGGGAATATGCATATTATGAAAAGTTTGAATTTTTTTTTTTTTGAATTGTAGGGCTGCGAGGAAGTTGTGATTGAAACCGATATGAAAGTAATTGAGATGCCCTTTGTGAACTAACAGTTCAAATGAGAAGAGTCCCTAAATGTTTCTATTTTTAAGTTTGTTTATCATCAAAAAAATATTTTGTTTTTTTTTAAATAGATCCAATTTGATTCTTTTCTATTAAATTAAATTAATACCAATTATATTTAAAATTTCATAGTCGGTCATGTTGATATCCTTAAAATTTTAAAATATCTTAATCAATTTACTTTATTACAATATAGTGTTACTAATTACTTTTATTATTAATATTTATTTATTTTAGTTTATAAAACAATAATATTTTAACAAATAATTTTATATCCATTAGATATTTTCTAATTTTTTATTAGTTAAAAGTTAAAAGTTGATAAAAACGTGGAGACAAAATGCATCAATTTGAAAATCGAAAAGATCAAACTGCAACAAATTAAACAACATGAATAGTAAGAAAAAATAATTAAATATTTTTTAAAAATAAAAACTATAATTACATTTCTAAATTTGTTATTTTAAATTTTAATTAAAAAATAGACTAAATTATAAATTCGGTCTCCTTTGATTTTAATATGTGGCTTTCATTCTTTGCTTTTTGCAGTCTTAATCTCCAGACTTTAAAAGAACTTCAATTTTTGTTTTATCATCAATTTCCCTATGTTTACATTTTATATCTTAATTAATTAAATAATTTTTTATAATATCTTAAATAAAAATATTATTTTTGTAGAGTTTATCGAATAATATATATATACACACACATATAAAGTTAAGATTGAACTGAGATAGTGTTTTTTAAAATTTCAAAACTAAAATTACAAAAAAAGAAAATTAAAAAACATATTAAACATTAAAAAATATTAAAATTAAAACTTAACCTAAAAATTATTATATATGCCTCTTATTTTAAATAAACATATTTTGGCTACCTAAAATTTTAAAAAAATTAGAAGTTAGAATATTTTAGAAAAGGAACCTTTACGATGAATGAAATTGTCACGGGAAGTCTTTTTTCAGTTGTGAACTGAGGAAGAACCCAAAAGGAAAAACAGAGGCTGAAGGAGAAAAAACCCACCAAATTTGAAAACCTTTATCCCTCTGTTCTCTCTGTTACTGCAACTACAACTTACTCTCGTTTCCATGGTACAATCTCTTTCTCTCTGTCACAGTTATATTTTCAAAAAAATTGTTCTCATTCTCATATATAAGATTGTGGATGTTCCAATGTCACAGGATTACCTTAAATCCGCTCTTCCTTCTCAAATAATTTCAGAACGAGGCTCTAATCTGGTTGTTATCAACCCAGGTATGCTAAATATCCAATTTCGGGCACTACCCATTTGTCACCCTCTTCCTAAAATCAACACCAGAAGTTTAAATATTCTAACTTTGTTAATACCATACCCGTATTACTCAGGTTCTGCAAATGTTAGGATTGGCTTGGCTTCTCAAGACACCCCTTTTAATATTCATCACTGCATTGCTCGCCACACAAAACAGACTGAGGGGAAAGTCATAGATCAGGTTTTTCTGAGAATTTGGCTATTTTATTTTATAATCTATTGTATTCTGCCCCCCCTCCTTTGTTTTTGCATGGATACATGTTTTAATTTGTTTGTTTGTTGGTTCTTTACTTTTTTGCATTTAGATGCTCAATAGTCATGTGGTGCCTGAACAGCACAAGGAAAGGGAAAAGGCTTATAATACTGTACGTTATGACACACTTTGATTCTGTAATTTCTATATTACAGTTTGCTAATATGGATTTATACCTTTCTCTTGTTAAAAAAAAAAAGATTGCGTCATTGTTGAAGATACCGTTTCTGGATGAAGAAGCTCCCAGTAACTCTTTCCCTCGCAAGGTGTGTGGAATGTTTATTCAGCTACAATTCGAATGATTAAACTCATCCTGTTTGTTTGTATGATCTGTTTTTGTTGTGTCTGTGTCGTAATAATGCTTGGAGCTGTCCAGATTTTCTCAGGATCTGTTTAAGCATGGGATTAATATTCCCCTTTCAAATCTTTGCATCTCAAGTAGTGTGATAGGCAATTCTACTGTACTTGATTTAATAAATATTTTGAGCTGAAGATAAGTGATGAACTGCAGAACACAAACACGGTGACAGACAAATATATTATTCATTAAGGAAAGAGCACTGTAATTGTATTCACGCTTTTGAACATTCTTACTTTTCTATGGAGGTTTCTGCTATTAGTCCTTAATATAAGTAAACAATGTTATTTATATGCTTACCTGAGCTTTTATATTTTATATATTACTTATCACTTATATTGTTTATAAATACATGATTTGATGATATATTCAATGCATGTCCTTGTAATCTCATGATGTTTGTCGCTTCACTCATGTATCATCCTGACAGTTATTCTTTCCATGGTTGTTTTCTTTTGATGAAAGTTTTTTGGAATAAAAATATAACAAAATCTAGCGTGTAAAACTGGAGAATTATAGAAGACTAAAGAAGCAAAATAATAGGTTATGTAGTAAGAGAGCACGATAGATAAGTGTTGGGATGATTGTTTTAGCTGGCTATTCATTGATTCTACGGACATGTTAACGAGGATGGATTAAAGTCATGTTCCCACTCTCCGGTTCAGGCAAAACTAATATATTTGTAAAATTCTATCAAGTATTTATGAAGTTGTTATTGTTTTTTTTTTTCAGGAGTACTATACGAAAATAAGACTTAATGTGTAAGCTACTTTTTTCTATATTAATACTGTGACTTTCAATGTACATAATATGCAGATGGGACGTGTTGATGGACACAATCCTTATATTAGCAGGAAAAATTTGCCCTTCACTTGGACTAATGTCTATGAAGAGGCCATTGATTCATCTGTATCATTAGGTAAGAGGAAATTGGCCTCTTTGCATTATGTCAAATAGCTTAGCATTTTATTCATTTAAGTTTGTTTTACCAAGTACCTAATATGAGCTGGATAGTACCTTCATGAGTATTATACAAAATAAAGCAATATTGGAGCTGATGCATTACTCTATCTTAGTATAAAGTATTTCAATTATTATATAAAAGCCACTTGAGATAATTTTTACTGTTTTCCTTTTTTTAGCAACATTAAATTAAAACATGTTATTCTTTCTTATTTTCAGTTTTTCTTTCGTTGTTTGGTTTGCTTAGCTGCTTGTTTTATTGGAACTGAGGTCTTCATTTAGAAGCAAGAAGTTGCAATGTTAAATGTTTTGTTATTTTAATATTAATTAGCACTATGTTATGAATTGTATATAAATTGGCACTTGTAGACACTTCAAGTAAAGGTGAGACTGGTGAGTCTTCGGATCCAAAAGAAGGTACAGATTCAAAGGATATTAATGCAAGTGAAATAAAATTCAAAGAGTTCATTTGTGGTGATGAAGCATTAAGAATATCCCCAACTGAGCCGTATCGTATATGTCGACCAATCCGCAGAGGACACTTGAACATTTCACAACATTATCCCTTGCAGCAGGTACTCACCACTTCCAAACTAGAATAATATTGGTGCAAGTTAGGATCTTTAGTTAGATGATTACAGTTAATTAGTGAGCAGAAAAGTGTATATATTACGTCGTTTGGAAATTCTGTATTGTAAAATAAAGTTAAGTGTTGCATTATAATGTAATAGCAAAACATATCAGTGACCCTTATTTCTGTATTAATGGATTATTAACAATAGTTTTATTTGTAAAAATATGCATACCCTACCAGCTTAGTCCTGCAAATTTATAGTAGAGTTTTACTTTCAGTTTCTAAAGCTTTTGAGATAAATTGGTCATTACAAATTAGTTGTAAAAGTTGCACTCATTTTGTCCAAGTAAGTCTCCTCCTTGAAAGCCCAATCTGGCTTTGAAATAATTGTTTCAGTAAAGCTATGATAGAAGTAGATTTCACAGGCCCTTAAATGCTCCAGTGTTAGATACTGGTGTGTCTTTCCCAGGAGTAGGGGTCTGTCACACTTCTCAGCTGTGCTATCTTTCTGAACTATCTGTCTCAAAATGATTAAGCTGTTAACCAGAGGTTGATCCATTTCCATATGATTTTTATTTTCCTGATTTCACTTGAGGTTATTTTATTAGTTTTGAGATTTCATATAATGATTTGATGATTTTTTTTCCTGTTATTATGGATTTTTGAGCTTCTAAGTTGTTTTGCGGCTTCTCAATATTCAATTGATTGGCAGCATGAAGATTATGAATATTCACAGAGCTTGAACCATGTGAAGCACCATTCAAAAGTTTTACGGCAAAATGCGAAGACTTAGAAATTATTGGTTATAGTTCAATGTTGTTGGAGATCTCACATCGAATAAAAATATGACCAAATTACAACCACATATATGGGTGTAGGATGTCTAAATTTTAACCATATCTTTTAGATTAAGATTCTTGTGCTGATTGAGTAGCGAGAATTTTGAGTGTCTTGGACACCATTTATAACTCTTATTTTATATCACTATCACTTGCCTATTATGCAGGTACTGGACGATCTACATGCTATTTGGGACTGGATTTTAATAGAGAAACTGCATATCCCTCGCAATGAAAGAAATATGTATTCTGCTGTTCTTGTGATGCCAGAAACATTTGACAATCGTGGTATTTGGCAATCAGTTCATTTAAACTGTGATAAATACTTTTCCTATATTTATTTTGCATGCTTTTTTAGAATTCTTATTTTCCCATTCTTGATATAATCATTTTATGTTCCTGTCCTTGCGATGAGCAGAAATAAAGGAAATTATATCTTTAGTGTTGCGGGAACTCGGCTTTGGCTCTGCAGTGGTACACCAGGTGTGATCTTCTATCTTGCTGTTATAACTTCATATTGCAGGTATAAATGACTATTATTATCTGAGATGATAAACATCCATCATTGTGGTTATAGTTGTTTTGTTGCTGCCCTTGATAATATTTTAACTTTACTTCTGAGGTTTTTCCTAACTCCCTTGACTATTATAGATGTATACATACTGGTATCATTGGCAAGCCTCATTGTTGAGGAGTGGGTTCAGTCCCTCAAGATTGGAATCAAGCATGTTCGTAATGAAAATTGAGGGAAATGAACAAATGTGTATTAAGCAAAGCCGTTCAGTTATTGCCCTTAAGTTTGGTGATTTCACGTTCTTTGTTTTGGTTCATACTTTCCAAATAAAACCTAGTGTCACTGTTGGAAATTGTTGCAGATGACTTTATGCAAACTTTTCCAGTCTCAAAACCTTTTGCTCTTGCTTTACAAATACTTTGTGCTATAATGGTCACTATATCTTTAATCTACATCAGGGATCATGATCCTGATGGATGATGAAATTTATTTATAGAATGGGGCTGGTGGAGATCAAATAATACAACATCTGATCAAATTGGCTTTTTATACATAGAAGTGAACTCTTTGTCAGGATTTCTTAATTATCCTCTCAAACTTTCATACGGAATTATTTGACTTGACCAGGAAGGTATTGCAGCAGTTTTTGGAAATGGATTATCAACAGCATGTGTTGTGAATATTGGTGCTCAGGTGACATCACTTATATGCATAGAGGTAAATGAAACTTATTTTATAATGGTTCTTCAACATATCTTATTTTTACACTTATTTTGGAGTCTTCTATTAGGATATCTTGGAAGATGGAATAACTAAATGATGTAATACAACATTTGCTCGAGCATAAATCTAAAATTTGTATTTATGAATTAATCAATAGTTCTATGATCCACTCTTAACAGCAGAAAATTTGGAAGTAGATTAACGAAAGCACTCTATGTAGATCAACATATCACTGTAATTTATCCAGCACCACCTGGTAGTAGATTAGTTACAGCAGAAAGTGTCCCGAAGTTTACTTCATTTTTAAGTAACTGCTCTGAATTTTTAAATTTGGTAATCTGGAAAATTGTATTCAGTTCGGTTGGTGTACCATCATTGGTAAGGTAAATAACAATTACTTTTCTGCTATTCAATTTTTGAAAGGGACGTTTAAATTTTCTAAAATGACACTCTTGGTGACAAATTAAGTTAAAATCAAGTCACTAGGTTGCTTTCATGTCTTAATTAATATGACAATAACTAAGCCATCTTAGTAAGTGAGTTTGTGCTTGACTCAGTCTTATAAAACTGACTTGTAAAATGAGATTTGCATCCAATTTATATATTATAATTTGGTTATATTTGTGGTTAATGTGGGGATTTCCAACACATCCCTCACACGATTAGCGTGTTCCCCCACTTATCTGAGCTTTCCTTCTCCTGAAAAGTAGAAGCTCTTCCAAATGGCTTTTATAGAAGCTCTATTTTTGGTATCGTATTAATTAAAAAGGCTACTTCATTCTTTAGAGCTTTTGTAAATTTGTGCTTAGCCCAACTTCTTTCACGGAAAGAGAAGCTTGGAAAATGTTAGGTCAAACACTATGTAGATGGGATTGGCTATGGATCAAATAATGCTCCATGCTGCTGTCTTGGATTAGTAACTCTGGTCTGGTCAGTGACGTAACAAAAAATTCCACTGAGGTTGGCTTTAAATCTTACATTGGCCATGATAAATGTAACAACTAAATATTGTTGATTGTAATGTCTGTTTTAGTGATTTAAACTTTTTACTGGCCATTGGATTTACTTTGTCTCTTCAATAAAATACCTTATATGGTAAAGTAGCTTCTACGGTGACTTTGACACTAGTGATATTATTCTGAATATAATTTTGCTATTGGTCACATATACCAACTTTAACTTTGTGTATTAGCATGTGTCTATTATTATTTTAACTGTCAAATTGAGTTTCTTTTTTCATACTTGATGGTATTTCAGATTGTTATGAAAAACAACAGGTCATTAATTTTCACATTTAAATTCTTCTCTTGTTGCTTAGGACGGAGGTGCTCTACCTTCAACTGGAAAGATTTTACCTTTTGGTGGTGAGGTACAAAATCGTTCCATACTTCTACCCATTACTGATGTTTTAAAATAATCCAAAACTTCGAAAATATTCACTCACTAGCATGCTTGATATACTAATTTTTGTTTTTCTGACTCAATTTTTTCTTTGCATATGTAGCAACTTTGTTTCACATGTTACTTGTGACATGTATAACCTAAACTATATTGGTCCAAACAAAAGTATTTTCTTAGAATTTAGGCTTAAGATTTAACTCAACCGTATAAACTAACTTGTGAAATGAGGATTGTCTAAGCTCTATTTAATTCATATTTGGTGTGAGACTAAACACCACTCTTGATGAGGTGACAATTAAGGAATTATTAGATTCTCGAGAGAAAGAAAGAAGAAGAGAAGACAAGAAACAAAAAGAAGATGCTAATTTCGTATTACTAACAACTAATTTAGAATGTGTTAGAAAGACAGGAATGAAGCCTGTTTTTCAGTAAGCCTGACCTAGACCTATTTTGCACAGGGTGGCTGTTGATAGGATAAGGCTGTGGTTGAGAAATAACAGTGTCAGATTTAGTGTTAGAAGTAGATTTAGGCATAGAAGAAGTCTCAGATCGAAGTACTGAAGGAACAAGTTCAGTGGTCTGAGAGGAATAACCAGACTCAATGTTATTATCAGGGGGAGGATCAACGGGAATGGAACTGGAAAAGGGGGATGCACTAGAACTGACTTGCTTGTATTTTTGGTAGAAAAAAGTTCAGTGTAAGGAATATGTGGTCATTAAATGTAGCATCTTTTGATATGACCATTTTATCGCAGGAGAGAGACTTTGTACCCTTGTGAGATGTTGAATAATCCAGAAAGACAAACTCTTGAGACAGTGAATCAAATTTTTGATTGTCGTAAGGCATGAGATGAGGAAAACAGGTACAACCAAAAGTCTTCTAGAATTGAAAATCAGGAGAAAGTCTAAAGAGATCAGTATAAAGAATTTGATTGTGTTTTCTTCTAACAACTCCATTCTTATGATGAGTGTGAGGACAAATAACCCTGTGATGAATCCCCATTTCAGCAAGAAACTTGGATGAGGATCTGAACTCGCCACCCCAATTAATTTGAACACCTTTTAGAGGAATCTGAAACTGAAGTTCACTCATGGCCTTGAATTGTTTGAAAATAGTAAAGAAATCAGATTTCCTTTACAGAAGACAAATTCATCTAAATCTGGAAAAAGCATCGACAAAGGTTGCCTAATAGGAAAAACCATTAGTAGATATTACTAGAGAAGGTCCCATAAGTCAATATAATATAAACAAGTTCGAGGGTAAAGTGGTAAACATTTTGAGATAAGGAGGAGGGAATTCTACGAGCTTTGCCAATACAATATGCTTTACATAAAGAAGCAACTTTATTATTAGAGAAAGGAAGATTTCATTGCTGAAAAATCAGGATCATCACATTAGAGTTAGGATGTCCTAGTCTAAGGTGCCAAACAGAGTGAATACTAATGTTGTTATCTGTATTGGTTATAGAGTTAATAGAAAAGGAAGATGTAGCATGTGGAGAAGCTTGAAGCCGGAAGTCAGAAAAAGCATAGAGATGGCCTTACGCATCCTTCAACCACCACTTTTTTAGTTGCCTGAAATTGAACAAAACAGTGGGTGACATTAAATTCAAAATGAACACAATTATCTCTAGCAAATTTACTAACACTAAGTGAAAACCTGACGTAAATGAAGGGATAAAGAAATATTAGGATTATTTGGAGCAGAAAAATAGGAGGATCCAGAAGATTGAATTGGCAATCCTTGACCATTACCAGGATAAATTTTTTCAAGACTTTCATTGGGAGTATTTTGATGAATGTTATGATTTTCTCCAGTAACATGGAAGGAAGCACTGGAGTCAGGTAAATTGGAATTAGAGCTCAAAACATTAGGAGTAGGTCGGAACCCTGCTCTGGTGTTGGTCAGCAATGCAGTGGCAGATGCTGACTTCTAGTATTGTTGGAGGGTATAAAAGAGGTGGAGCAAAGTATTGTTGATGATGAGGAAACAAATGAACATATCCTTGAAAGTTTTTATTTGAATTTCCTTGGAAATTCAAGTTAAGGTTGCCTTGAGTTGGAGGTTGATAATTTTGGTCAAACAAATGATAAAAGAGGGAAGTAGTATGTCAATATTTAAAACATACTTGACATTGAATATTGGCTAAGCGACCTCCTCGGCCACAACTACAATCACTAAAACTGGAGCCACGATACCACAAAAACTAGTGACTTGAGCTTTTGCATCTTGATTTTGAACATTGGTATCATCACACAAGAAGTTTCTTGATAATTTTGCTAAACATAATTGGGTATTGTTGCTTGAGTCAGATTAAGAGAAGTAGAATCAAGAACAAACTTCTTGCGGCACTTTTGAAGACAAGACTCATGTGCAAGAAGAAGAACTTCAACTTCTTCAATAGAAAGAGGTTTGAACTTACTTTCAGTAATAGATTCATAGACTTGAGGTAAACCTTCAAGAATCACATCAATGTGATCTTGAAGAGAAACATGGTCACCTATATAGGCTAATTTTGTATTAACAATAACAGATTTAGAATAACTCTCTTTATATAGATTAAAAAGAAGGACACAGCTGGCAAGACCTAACTAAAAGAAACAAAACAGCATAACAAACATACCAGAAAACTGTCTAAAGCAACTAAAGAAAACTGAGCTTGTCAATATATACTGATTCTGCGTTATGTAATATGTTGCCATTTTCGATTTATTTCTTTTTATCAAGATTTTCATATTATAATTCTTTGAATTATGCAGCTCACCATGTTTTATTTTCCTAATTTGGTATGTTTTTGGTAGTTTTTTATGACAGTATATAAATTACATCTTCATACTTTCAGGATATAACAAGGGGTCTTCTCTGGACCCAAAGACATCACCAGACTTGGCCACAAATTCGTACAGATGTTTTAAGAAAGCCTATAGATCTGTTAATGTTAAATCAACTGAAAGAAACATATTGTGAAATCAAGGTGAGTTCTACTACTTTTTCTCATTTTGCTTAGTTTGCAGACATCACCCTGAGTATTTTAGAGCCCCGCCTTGTTGAGTGCAAACTTGACTTTTAATTTGAAAATTAGTTGCAGCACAATTGTGGCCCTGTAGATATGTTTATCATGTTTCTAAACATGAATATGAAAATTCTACAAATAAAACACAGTGAGAGTCTCTTGTATGTATCATGTGTGGCATCACAGGTTGCAGCATTTCAGCACAAAACATTCTTATAGAAAAGGACACGTGATGTACATGAAATTCTGAGAGTAATCTGTTATTAAAAATACTTTGTTGTGTTTATATTGGTATTGCTGGGAATGACAATGTTTATAAACTTGATGTTCCTCTTTGGTTTTTTCACTTGCTTCCAAACTTGGATCCTTTTTTTTTTTTAATTATCTATTGTCCTGTCTATAGGAAGAGGAACTTGATGCCGTTGCACTAGTTCATTCATATGAGGACAAAGGGCCTGTGTCTCACAAGATAAGGCTTACTGCTCTTAATGTATGCATCCAACCATTTTTTTTTGTTTGCCTTCACTTTTAATTTGAACAATGCTATGATTGTAAAGTGATGTTGATTATTGCTTAGGTCCCTCCTATGGGATTGTTCTATCCAAAGCTTTTAGTTCCTGATGTGTATCCTCCTCCTCCTCGCACTTGGTTAGTGGATTCAAGAAATTATTTCATTGCTGTTGCATGTTTGTGAACAATTATAAGTTTATATAATCCTAGTGGTTTCCTTGACCAGGTTTCATGACTATGAGGATATGCTTGAAGATACATGGCATATTGATTTTTCGCGGAGGTCTGACATGGCAGATACTTTTTATCCCAATGTTAATGGAGGATTACCAATGTGGGAAAGCTATCCCATGTTTTCATCTAAGCCAAGAAAAGAAGAAAAAGTGGGCCTTGCAGAGGCTATTACTAACTGCATTCTCTCAACTGGTAATTTTTTGTCCTTTTTTTTTTTTCTCATTTTGTATGCATAAATTTGAAGCTTGTTTAACTGTTCAGTGCTGTCTCATAGGTCGCATAGACATCCAGAGAAAATTATTTTGTAGCATACAATTGGTAAGTTTTACATGTTGAGCTTGGTGTATAATTGTCTTACTGTTACATGTTGATTGGAAGGAACTAACATTTATTTGGAATAGACTGGCGGGGTGGCTTTGACAAGTGGTTTAGTTGCAGCAGTTGAAGAAAGGTTTGTTCCAATTTTCATTGACCTTATCATATTAACCTACCCGACTACGAGCTAATTGGCAGATACTGATGTTTGCAATTATAATTCAAGTATTGTTTTATATTAGAGAAAAAGGAAAACTAGCCAATGAGGATTGGCTCGATTGATGGGATCAAACAACATTGATAAAAAGTTCTTGGGTTTAATTCTTAGTAGTGTTTATTCATTTTTAGGTCATCTTTAACTTCTTGTTAGTGTGATATTGTAGATGTTTTAAGTAGATCAATTCCTTTTTGATGTAATTATATTTGGCATGAAAACAAAATCTCTTTTATTTAATAACCTGAAGTTTTAACTTCAACATTTAAGTAAGTTTTATTGTTTTTTTTTACTTTATTTATAATTTTGGTGAGATTTGTCTGCTTTTGAAGTTGTTTCTTCTTTCCTTCATACTGTTTTACATTATCCATATTTTTCAATACTTTAACTGTACAGTTAGCAGTGCCCATCATTTTCCTGTTTTACATTATCCATCATTCTATTCTTTTTTCGCTTACAGAACTATACAGTTAGCAGTGCCAATCATTTTATGGCTTTTCCTCAACCTGTGTTAATATCATTAATTCTATTTCATTTGAATTTCAACACCCTCGTGTCATGAATGATTGTTTAATTGTGTCATGATATTAATCTGATGAATCCACTAATCTTATGTCTCAGAGTCTTACACGCCATTCCTCCCAATGAAGCAATTGATACCGTGGAGGTTAGTTTACTGTCAAATTCTCTAATATCTATTTCTTATTAATTATTTGTACTTAAAATTGTACATTATAGATGTACTCAAATCTGCTCCAAGTGGCCATTAGGGCCATTATACATCAAAGAGGTATTTAATTACCATGGTTTAGTCACTATGCAATCAAGATCAGACTATTGAATTTTATAATTATTTTGCACATATTATGTAAATTCAATCTATATTTTGTTTTCTTTATAATTACTTTTGTCTCTGGTCTTGTGTAATAACATTTGTACATGACACTCAAGGTTTTACAATCAAGGACAAATCCAACGTTTGTGTCTTGGAAAGGCGGGGTGGTATGAATTTCTTCTTGGTTGATTCTTTAATAGTTCTTCTTGTCACTGTTTTCCAATTCTAATTATGAAAAATGTGTTCATTGCTGTTTGTGTATAGCCTTAAATTATTGGAAAATTTATTAATTATTTAGCTTTGTAAGTCATCAAATTCATGAATTTATTGTTATAATGTGATAGCAAAACAGAGAACTTGAGTTTAGCAAAGCCAACACAATATTTTCTTGATAATTACTTATTGCTTGTGTTATTATTTTTTTAGAAATAAAAGTTATCAATTTCATGTTCATATTAGTAAATTTCTGTGCATCAAATTGGGACTCGGTTGGAAATGTTCAAGATGGGGATTTTCCGTACGCTCAGCTAGTTGGTAGTCATATATGATATATGATGGTAGTTTGTAGTCATATTTTGTGTTAACATAGCTGATATATGGCTTTGCAGATTCTTGGGGTACTTGATTTGGGTAGGGATGCATGGATAAGCAGGGAGGATTGGATTAACAATGGGATCCACGTGGGAAGTAGCAAAAAATACAAAGATTCTTATTATCTTCAAGCTCAAGCAATGTGTTATATGAATTCTTAAAAATATGAAAAGACATTTCAATCAAAATAAAAGAAATATGTAAAACGATCTCAATTATATAATTTTCAGTTAATTCAAATGTAGACTGTTGTTTTAAATCTAAATTTTAGTTTGTGATTTATGTTGTATGAAAAGAAGTATGTGGCAAGCAGCAGAACAAGGGAAATGTACTCCATCTTTAATTGGAGTCCCATATCGAATGACAAAGAAGAAAGACACAGCATATTTCTTATAAATAGACGTGAATGTTGCTTGTTTTGACTTAAAAAGGGTCGGTTGGCTAATTATGCCACGTTCACCCTCGATTGGTGAATGCTGTATGGCTATCAAGACATATGGCCGGCATAATTTGTGGAAACTAAAAGGGTTGGCTCCTCTTAGCCGACCCTGTAAATAAATATGAATTTCATTTACAGTTTGATTATAAAATCATACAAATAATATTATCATAAATAATTATCATAATGTATATATATATTATTTATATTTAATATTATAATTAATATTATTAATTATAATAATAAATTTATAGTTTTATATAGTATAAAATATTAAAATATTTATTATATTTTATTCAAAAATTTTTACATATATTTTTTTAAATTTTTACACTTTTAAATTCATTTTCTAATTCAAACAAAACTTTTCAAATTTACTTAATCCAAACAGATCTAAACAAAACTTTAATAAAACTTCTTAATCCAAACAAAATCTTTCAAATTTACTTCCTAATCTAAATAAAACTTTAATAAAAATATAAAATATTATTATTAATATCATAAATAATTAATATACATATATATATATATATATAATAAAATAAAATAAAGAGATTAATATAATACTATTTTTTTACAAATTTATTTTCTAATCTAAACAAAACTTTAATAAAAATGTAAAATATTATTACCAATATCATAAATAATTAATATATATATATATATATATAATAAAATAAAATAAAGAGATTAATATAATATTATTTTTTTAAGTTTAACTGTTGAAAGAATGAAAACCTTAAAAAAAAAAAATTGATAAAGTTGCTTTCATCCAAACAAAATAACTGGAGGTTTCAGATAAAAATTGTTAGGCTTTAACCTAGAAATCTATCAATGGCAACACATTATTAGTTAGAATCAAGGTTTGCTAATTGATACATCTGCTTTTTAGAGTATTGTAAGATTAGTTTGACAAATAAATTCAGTTTTCTGACTTAATTTTTAAAACACGCTGAAAGTTATTTTTTGTTTAAAAATTTGATTTTATAAAAATAAACTAATATAAATTCAGTTTACAAATTCAAATTTATTCCAAACTAAATTATGCAACTTTTTATCCAATAATGCATTTTGTAGAATTATTCTTCTATCTTTACTCAATCCAGTGACCAAAATCAAGTGTTATACATTATACCTATCTCATAATAGTCTAAACATTGTAAATTGACTTGGATTGTTCAGATTCAAAGATTATCCAAGTGGTATTCTCACCTTTGCCAAATAGGGCTGATTCCTTTTGTCTGTGTAGTATTTTCCATTTCTTTTTCATTATTTTCCTATCCAACATGGATGACCCCTTCTGATTTTTCATGTTACTTTGGTTAACTTGATTCAATCAACAACTACAGTGCTTTCTACAGTAGTCAAATATTGCGCATTTGTTTATCACTTTACTTCATGAGTTTGATCTCTAACTCACTACTTCTGAGTTGTGGTGGTAGGTTCAACTTCTAGAAAAAGTCTTTTTATCACAGATCTGATTGTCACATTTTTCCAATTAAGTATTAGTACTAATTACTTTGATAATAACTTCAGAAATTATGGAAGGAAATTTTATTATATTTCAAAATTTAGTAGGGTATGTTTTACCTGTATATCTAACATCTTATATATGTCTAAGATGTATTACCTGTGTTATTATGATAGTTGTAATATATACAAAAGTAAGCTAGCATTAATCAAAATTTATATGAAAAATTTAAAATTTTAAGCTATTAAAATAAATATTAACTTAATTTTTTCATAATTTATAATTATTTTACCAGGTTCAAAGTTGTAAATTAGTATATTAATAACATTTTTTGTTTAATTCAAGCCCTTTAAATTCTGAAAAAGATTTCAATTTTAACTTGGGAGATTTGTGAAACACATATACTGAGTATGTCTATAAATAATTAACATCTAATTCAAAATTTAAAACGCACTTACAATTTTTTTTTACGTACCTAATTAGCATATAGTGAGTAACCTTCTCATAACAAAAATCATTATACAAGTTATTGGAAAGGTAGTGGAACTAATATATCTTTTTTCATTATAAATCTATTGTTCAAAATAACTAAATTCCAGCCAACCAATTACCACTAAGTAATTGTCACTTATATAATAAATTTAATACATCTTTTTAAACAACTCAATTTTCACACACTTTTAAAGCCATGTACTCGAATATCTATTGATTAAATTAGAACTATAAACATCAAAATTATTTCAATAATATAAGCAAATAAAATAAGTTTAATTTTCTTAGCACTCGCTTAGTGAAATTAAAATCCCTTAAATGAGGTCTGTCACCTTATAATATTCACAATACTTATCAATAATATTTCATATTCTTAATAAACTTCAAATATTATATATCAACACAAAACTGATCATTTGTACCTAAACACTAAATTCAACATACTTAAGACTTCAAATAATCCTTAAAAAAAAAAATTAAAATTAAAATACAAGATCTAACTTGAAATTGAATTGGAGTCCAACCAAATAACCCAAAGAGAATAAACTACTCACAGAAGCTAATCACCTACAAGTTTAACAAAAAATAAAAAACCAAACTCAAATTAAAAGGGTTCCAGTTAAGACAATTAAAATTCTCAGGTACTAAAACTAAGAAAACGCGAACCCTATATAAATTTCAAAGAAGAAAAATATCATGAAGCAACGATAAACTTACTTTATCTCAAAATTCGATTGAATAAAAGTACCCTTTAAAAGGTAAAATATCTGAAATTAAGATTTGGAGCAAAAAGAAAAAGAAAAAATTGAGATAAAAAAGACAAGCATGCAGTATATATCTTTCATGTAGAGAAAATGAGAACAAAAATAATAGATAAAGGAGACGCCTTACACATCAATTCAAACACAAATTTATGGAGACAAGTTACAGTAATTCAAGAAAAAATAATATATGCATTCATAGCGGAAACTATTTTTATATTATTATCTTATAAATTGATAAATGTAATAAGCTAGTTGATTTTTGTAAAAGTATTTTAAATTTCACATTTATCACTTTTAATTAATTAATTAATTATATAATAAATTTTACATTTGTACTAAAAGTTGAACTCGTTATTTAATAGTTTAATTAGAAATTGTTAAAATGATTAAAATAAAAAAGATGTCTTAGATGAATTTATATAATTTTGATTTTGTTGTTCTAGAAGTGAAAATATGAAAATAAAAATCTACTTCCATATCTCGTATATGTGACAAGGCTTTATTTATCAAAAGTTAGTTCATTTGACTGAAATTTAAAATAACGTTTTAGTCCACATGATTAAATTTAAATATTTAATAAAATTGAATAGTTAAACCTATATATATATATATATATATATATATGTATTCTACTTTTAGATATGTTTAAGTAATTTTATTTTTAAATTTTAGTTATTCTTGAATTGCTGCTTTTATAAAAAAGATATTTATGAAAAATTAAAAAATATAATAGTCAAAATAATTAATATAATATTTTTAGATATATTGAGGAGAATAGGTGGTAGTTGGAAAGATATGAGTAATATAAATAATATTTTTTATATAGAAATTGGAAAAAGTGGAAAGTAACTAGCCAGTAACTACTTTGTTAGAGTTATTTTTTCTTAAATTTTAACAGAACTAGTCTTGAAAACAGAAATTTTCAAAGAATTAATTTATAAGAATTGAAGTTCAAGAAAAAGTTTGAAATTTTTTTTACAATGATATTTTAAATTTATGTTCGGATAATAATATTTCCAAAAAATATTTTTTAGAAAATATAATTTGATAGCATCAGTGGAGAACACTGGTGCTTGATTTGTGTTTGTTATGTATGCAATAAGAAGGTGACACCTAGATATTGTAAGTTGAAGTTATATAATTGACCACGTTACCTACACTTTAGCCGTGGGATTGAAAGGAATTTCTGACCAGTGATTTGCTATTAGTTTATATGTTATCTTTTTTACACCAACAAATGTCTCTAAAACCTTCAGTCAAATCTTCTTCTAGACCCTTCCGGTCAAATCTCCTGCACAAATTCATATTCAACTATTTTGTAGTGTTAAGAGGACAAAATTCTTTTAAAAAGAATTATATTTATCACTCTCACGATTAATTAAATAATTTTATTAGTAAATGTTGTTTACCAATTTGGAAAGTATTTTAAAATTAACTTTTTGTCCTTACCCAATAGTAAAACATCAAATCACATGTTCTGGACATTCCCATCACTGCCTTTCCTCTACAATATCTAATTTTTGTTACTAAAAGGAGAAAGAAGAAGAAAAATGTTTCATACTTGTGGGGTGGAAGATGTTATATTGTTTTAAAGTAAAATAATTTTTTGACATTGATTCGTGGAATGTAATTAAATGTGAAGAGTGGTCATTAGTTTATATAGGAGTATTTCAGATAAATCATAATGACAGATTGATTAATAAAGGGTAAGATTAGAGATTTAGAGGAAAGAGAAAGTGTTTTGGTTTGTGGTGATGATGTGATTTGAGGTAGAGTGGGAGGGACCTCATGAGTGGGATTATTGTGTGATGATAATAGAAAAACGTCAAAAGAAAAAAAACAAAAGAGACATTATTTTAGTGTATTGATGTATCTATCTCCCCCTCCACCTCTCTCATGTCTTATAATAATATCATTGAATTCAAGATGCATATATATTTCTCATTATTCTGTGTGGTGCCTATCATTCAACCTTTGACCCTCATCTACTTTTTCTTCCTTTCCATCTCTTCCAATCAAATAAAAAAAAAAAACTCTATTCCAAACAGGATGTCCACAGTATTTTGCATTCTTTTAATTTAATATAACATTTAAATTATAAAGTAAAATAAGTTTTTTCTTATTTTATTTTGTTGAATTAAAGTGAGAATCCTACTCCACTTCACTAAAGTGAAATTTTAGGTATGAAAGATAAAAAGTTGGCTAAATATGATATATTATGATAGAGAGCAATTTGACATTGTTAGTTTAATTTAGAAAAAGAGATAAAAATAGAAAATAGAGAATAATATCTAAATTTGTTGTTGAAGTATTTGAAATGGTAGAAGAATTTAAGAAGAAAGGATGCCATATTAAGTAAAGCAAACCCACAAAGGGAATAGTGAGGCATTGATAAGAGCAGCCAGGCATGAAGAGGAGGTGTATGACAGGTAGGTGGACCCCACTTTTATCACCCTTTAACTTCCCAAACGTGTGTGTCTCAACTCACTCTCTTTCTTTCTTACATATATATATATATATAAAAAAAAAAAACCACCACCATTTGTTTTCAATCTTCACCATAATCACTCTTCTCTTCTCTTATCTGATATTCCAATGTCAAATTCCCAAACGAACAATAACCGCCACCAGCCCAGCCGCCTGCAGCGCCGGGCCCCCTCCTCCCTCCAGATTACCCGTCCACTCGACTGGAACGTTGCCATCCCCCTCCTCTCGCCCCTCGTCTCCTCGCCGCCGCCGCTCGAGCTTAAGCCGCCGCAAGAACCGCCGCAGCACGAGCCGGAGAAGGTGAGCGTGTCCTTCAAGAAGTGGCAGCACCCGGCGGCTCCCTTCTGTTACGAGGCGGCGCCGATGGTCCCTCCGTTTGTTCCCGTATAGATACGACCAAAAGGAAGAGATAGCAGAAGGGATGGTATCTAGTAATGGTCCATAATTAGGGATAATTAAGAGCTCTGACGCTGTATTTCGATATTGTTCCTTTTTGTTCGGGGAAAGGCTTTGCCTCGTTTTTGCACGCCGGGGATATCTCTGATTCATCAGCATATACCCCTGTGTTCTTATTTTTCTTTTTTTTTTTCAGCTTTTTTCCCCGTTTTTATCTTGCCTCTTTGTGCTGGGGCTTTAATTAAATTACTTCGTAGGAACACATCTCTCCATTTTCCCCCTCTTAATAATGTCCAGTTTTTGCACAATCTGTTTCTCTTATTCTTTTGTACAAATAATTCCAACAATAACAACACAATTAACGTAATTTTTAATGATTTTCTTATCCGATGCTTTGACCATTCTAATGATGGATTTTGTGTGCGTGGGAGTGGCTCAAGGTTCCAACTTCCAACACAATGGAATCAAATCACTCGTGTGCTGTGGCTCTAACACGGTCAATCTTTTACTGTGCCTCATAAAAATTTGTGCATGTTCACAGTTCATGTTTTAATTGTGCTGTGAATTGTAGTTGAGTAGGTATTGAATTGAATTTTAGAAGGATTATATATATTATGAGGGAAAAACTTAATGGTAATGTTTAGTGGACGATTGATGAAGGAACTAGTAATGTTGAGTAGAGAAGAATAGAAGCAAAATGGATTTGGTGGGGTTTGAAGTAAAAAATTTAGATCAAAAGAGAAGTTGAAGGTTGTAGATAGTTGAATGTTGTAGGGTTGTTGATGCAATGGGAAAAGATGGTCCATAACAGATCAGCAGCAGGCATAGAGACACTTTAATGTCATCTTCACTGTTTGCAAACACCACATGTTATGTTGTGTTCCCAACATCTATCATTCAACAACCCACATGTTCACAGGATTCCTATTCCCTAATAATTCTTCCTTCTATGCCTAAACTCACAACTCTTTGATTCACCTTTTTCTTTTTTTCTTTTTTGTTAATCAAAGTTTAGCTGAGTTTGGTTTTCAAAACTCACCAAATTTAAAACATGTCTATTTAATATATGTCGCAAGACTCCAAGAAAGTTTGAAAATTATTTATCAACAATATCGAATTTTAAATTAATATCTTTCCAAAGTAGGTTCAACTTGGTTTGCACTTTCTTTTCTGATTTTGAAACGTGACTTGCACAAACTCTCCTTTTAGGCATAAAATGTGTGACCTTATTAAAATTTATTCCAATGTTTTAAACAGTTAAAAAAATATAATTTTTTTTATATGACAATGATACACATGAATAAGTATACTATGATTCATTCTAATAATGCAATATGCTTCTCGTGTGTAAACGTTAGCGCACTTATTTAGACATAACAATATGTCTAAAGTGAGATAATGTTCATGAAACAATGTTTATTCTTAAAGTTTTTACGGGAAAAAACTTCATCAAATGAATCTGTGTCAATTGATGAAGTGTGGGTAAGCATATCTGTTTAGATTAAAAATTTTAGAATACGAAAGTTCCACGAAACCCCACATAAGATACTCACCATGTTACAAAATTGTTCTATATAAACTTTGAAACAAAACTATTCTAAATAACGTGAGGCTTTTATTTTTGAAATATTTTTCAAAACCTTTCCAAAATACTACGGAAGCTTCACAATAATCGGTGAGAATTGAATTTGATTTCTCAAATATAAACATTTGCATAAAACTTAACTTTACAAAAAGGGAGAATATGAAGAGAAGTTCTTACAAATGAAAAATACAAGATCTAAATCACAAGTTCTTCGTTAGGCACTCAACACTCCCCATATGTTCATAAACATGAGTGAGGATGAAACTAAGAATCAATACGACTTTATTAAAAAATTTAACACGATTCTCAAAATATTTCAAAACTATAACTACTATAAATGTACTTCTAACAGAGATTGCTTTTAATATTAGTAACCCTACATCGCCGTAATTAAAAATTAGCTTATCCTAATGTGAGTTTAGGAATCTTTTAATGTTTTTTGTTTTACAGAAAGGAATCTTAAGGTTAGAGAGGATGGCATATGCTTTCCCGAGTATCAAAGAAGAAGGTGATTTGGTATGGATCTCCTCTAATCATACAGTTCAATATTAAGAAGAAGCATAGATAATAATATTGGTTGAAATTTTCGCCCAGCAGAAAAAAATAATTGACCATTTATGAATCAGTTAAAGTGTATGCCTATATATAGGCATCAAATTTAAATTTGTATTTTTTTTACGAATTCATTTTATTCACATCTTGGGAAGTAACTTCTGTGGCTCTCTCTACAGAATTAAGAATCCACGGTAACAAAAGAAATAGTATAGTGAGTTTTTGATGTTGAGAGTTATGAATGAAATTGTTGAGGGTTGCGTTGAGTGAAAGACAAAGATATTGGCGCCGACATTAACAGGGGCATGCAGATATTAATCACATTTGAGTGGGGAAAGTAAAGCAAAGAAGCAAGGTAATGGGAAAAAGTTATACGCCAAATACAGAAATGTTGGTTGCTGATACGCAAAGCAATATTTCATTCTCATGCCTTATGCCTTGCTTTTTCACTTTTGTCCTTTCTACTATACATACCTCATCTATCCAAAAACACTTCTTTTCCCCATTTATTGCTTAATGCATTCTTCTACATTAGGTAAGTAATATACAACCAATAAATCATTCATTTTGTTGTATAGTAAAAGTATTAATCTTAATTTATATTTTAACCACATAAACATATTCTGATCTAGTATGAAAAATATAAACAAATTGTAATTTTTCTATGTTTAGTTTGGACTTAAAAAAGGAAAGAGTTTGTCTATTCCTATTTTCCTATGAGCTAGTGAGTTTTTTTTTTCTATTTTGGTATAATTTTTTTCTCATTTTGGTACAATTTTCTTACAAAATTCTTCACTTAACGGAAGGACATCAGCTTCAATCCTAAACCTTAAGGCATCAGGTTTGAGGGTCTTCTCTCTTATATGTTGCTCAATTTTCTTACTTCTACTCAAAGTGGAACTTAGACTCACACTTGAATACATAACACATTTCTTTTATTTTCATTAATTGTTTTACTTCCGAGTTTTTCGCAAATTTTTGAAGATCACACTCATCTAATAAGTCATGCAAGAACTCTTATTTGAAATTTAAATGGAACGATCTTCCAATCCAAATCTTTCCTCTATTACAAGTTTCTAATTTCTAATTTGCACCTTTTGCTTAGAAATTCCATATCCGATTCGGAAATAAAAATTTTGTAGTCATTTATATATATATATATATATATATATATATATATATATATATATTATTAATTTAAACATATCACTTTAAAAGATATGTAAAGTCAATCAATATATATAATATATTTTGTTTTAGTTATGCATACACAGAATATATTATAAGTTGTGACAATTTGTGAACTTTTTTTTTCATCATAACAATATTTTGTTTTAAACATGTTTCCAAACTTTTTAAAAAATAAAAAAGAAATATGTTTCTAAATTACAAATAAACTTTAAATAACTATCTCAACAAATAAACTTTAGCTTAATTTAATTTTATAAAATCAATTTATAAGATAAAGTTTATATATATATATATATATATATATATATATATATTATAAATTAACTTAATTTAATTATATATTTATTAATATATAAGTTTTTGGCATAAGTATTAATAACTTACGTATCTTAACCAAATGGTTTAAGAATTTTTTTTAACAGCCAAAATGGTTTAAGATTTAAATCCTGAGAATGTAATTTTGAATACGATATAAAGTATAATCAGGAGGGGTGTCTGTATTATGTGCATTTATAATAAGGTAATAAGTTATTTTTATTTTCAAATGTCTCCTTGATATATATTTCGTATCATCCCAAATTAAATTACACAAGCAATTAGATCAATTCAATTAGAATAAAAGTTATTAACGGTATAAAATAGGTTTATTTTGTTATCTAATTGCAAACTACTATAAATGATAAATTTATTGATTTTTATCATTATCTTATAGAAATTTAGTACCAAAAAAAACGTGTTAATATATATTTTTTATAATTTGAATGCATAACAATTAATGCACTCGGTTTACTCTGCAAAGCAAGCAGATATTCTGGGAGGGTGAAATTTCTTCTGTGGCTTCCATGTGTTATTGGATGGTGTGATTGTGCTTTTCAGAAGAGAAAAAAAAGAGTCTCTTAGTTAAACATAAGAAGTGTTAGTGTAAGCTAGAAACACTAACTAGAAAAGGAGGCTTTTATAAACAATAATTTGGTTTTGGATTTTTGTTGATGATTTCAGGCACACAAGATCAGTGTCTGCATGTGCATCAGCTATTGGAAGGTAAAAAAGAAGGTAGGGTGGGTTCAACACCTTCAAGCTGGGGCCATTTAACAAACAATACCATATACTACCAGGGACTTCGAGATTCAAATTTAGAAAAAATAACAAACTATGGGTCAAAAATATTCAGTCCTCAAAACTTAAATTGGTGTCACATTTAGACTAATAATTAGGCATTTAAAAAGTTAGTATGATCAGGTAGGTTCCTTCTGTCACAGTGGATGTGACTGCAAACTTTTAACATATCTTATGCTAAGTCCACTGTTTATCTATCTAACTATAATTAGGTCAAACACATGGAATGCTACGCAATAATATCATAATTATGGTTAATGATATTGGTTAGAGTTAACAGCATAATTAACAGTGTTTATTAAAAGGTGTACTGTATGTCCGACCGGACACTATGGACGGACCGATAAGTAGTTTTGATAAACTACGCGTGACACATAAAGCAAGATATTCAAGTAAGGGCAAAAGAGTAATTGAATATCTTGTAATTAATTCTTTTTATTATTCTGTAACAGGAGAAAATGGGCCCAAATCCATCAAGCCCACCACCGCACTTACAAATACAGGCTCAGTCATCTCAAGCGAGGTATCTCTAAACTCTGATCTTTATTCCTGCACACTCTAACCCTAAATTGACTTGAGCGTCGGAATGCCTGCAGGACCCCCTCCTGGGACGGTGAATTTCAGAGCATTCAGTACACTAAGGAGCAGATCTTGGAGCAGTCAATGAATCAGCACGAGGAGATATTGTTGTTGCTAGAGCCAACCGGTCCTGTGCGATAACAAAAGACCTCTTTAGAGATATGTTAATAAAATAAAAAATCACCTTAAAGCGAGATTAGTTACCCAAATATCAGTCATAATTACTGTTTTATCTGTATATTATGATTATAATCTGATCTTAAGTCCTATTAATCCTTCCATACTACCACCTTTATATTAATAAATATATCATATATAAGACTTTTCTGGGCAAACATCTTTACTTTAGGGACGAATAATTCGTCCCTTATATTGTATGTCACTTATATATAAAAATTAGAAGTGAATGACAAAAACTATACTAAAAAAATTACATAATATAATTTAGAAAGCAATATCTAAAACAAACTATAAACAAATAAAGAGATAAACAAATAAAGAGATAAACAAATAAAGAGGGACCAAAAGAACACATAAGATACTTAAAAGAACAAAAGGACATGGTGGAAGCATTAAATAAAATTGGGGTGTCCACATAAAAGAATCACACCAATTTGAATTCAAAATTTTAAGACATTATATTTGTGAGTCTTTTTTTTATATGTTGTTTAACATTTTCATTTTCACTCAATGTGTAATTTAAACTCACACTTGGATACCTAACAATCTTCCCCTCAAATGAGAGTCCCTCTCCATATTGGTATACTCTTGCCTCAAATTGAGGAAAAGATAGAATTGAGAGGAAACAACGGAAAAATCAAACAAGAATAAGAACTGAGTGAGACCCAAACAAGAGAATGACACTATTTTCAATCTAAAACCTTAAAGTATTAAGTTTGTGGGTCTTTTTTATATGTTTCTCAATTTTTTCATTTCTAAATGAAACTTACACTCATATTTAAATACCTATTAGCAAAAAGTATCTGACATAACCCAGTGCAAGTATTTCATTGGAAATCAACTAGGCCATAGTTCCACAACAACACAACGGTAAGCTATTTAGCATATATATGTCCAGAAGCAGCCAACATTTTCTAAAAGATTTATCATCATGAACTTAGCATATAGTTACAGAAACTAACACTCTATTAACTCTAGCATTTAATCTAGTGGGTCTTCACAGTAAAAAGATCAATATAACAATTCTGCAGTAAATAAGAGTAACAAAAATCCAAATTGAAATTCCGTCATGAATGGTCAACATATAAAATTATGCTGTTAAGTTTAAGGAACAATTAGTTTCATCAACCATCCACAATAGTCTAGCATGTCAAAATGAATGAACTTCTAACTTTCAACAATCAAAGGTTAAACCAAATTCAAGATTACAGATTTGAGGTTTGAAATAGTCTTTCAAATAACAAGTGTATTATACAGTTACACTTGGATCGTGGAGCCAGTTGTGTTCATTTTCGTTTCAAAAAGCACCCAAATAAAATTTTCTAATGCAGCCTCAATTCAGTTCAAACAGAATATTTTGCTCATCATCATTAAGACTCCAACATAAAAATAATGAACATTGTGTTTCAAACACAACGTTTCACACGTAGTTTATTAAATTTTATAATTTCAACTACTAAATAGAAAAAAATAAAATATTGATGACATGTAGTGTAGACAAGGCCCATGCAAATACAACAATACTAACTTGCTACATAAGTGCATCACCATATTTTATCTTTTCCACCATGGCATCACATCAATTGTGGCCAGTGGAGAGTGTAGAAGTAAGTTCACCAATGCTCTAGTTAATCTACTACGTAGATCTCCATCTTTAAATATATATTTATTCACTTTCAATGACTTCAATTGATCAAAACAAGGAAGTCTAATGCTCAATACAAGAGGTTTTGATAGATCTTGCAAAGATAGAGAAAATTGGAATTCAAGTCATATTTTAATCAACATTCTTAATTGCAAGATTGAACATAGGAAAAAAATGACACAAGAACAAAAGAATCTTATGAGTCTTATGCAAAAAAATAAAGAGATAAAGAGGAAAAGCATAACAACTAACGTGTACTAGTATTTCAAGAGCAATGTCAGACATTGTCAATGTCTTTAGATTAGTTAGCAATTACAGCCAACTTATGATAAGTAACTCTGTCCTCTCAGAACATTTACTTCCAAATGTCTCAATGGTTAATTCCTCAACCAAAGAAAGATTGCATGAGGTAAAAGATGGATGACTGTTTTGACCCAAGACAGTGAGAGACCTAAGGTTTGGAGTAGAAAGCTCAATCTGGAAAAATGATATTTTTATGCGTCCACGTACAGTTAATTTGGAAAGGTTTTTATTTGATACAGTAAGAAATTTTACACCATTTTGCAAGGCACAAAATTCAACTGTCAAACTATCCAACTTGTGACATGTAGAAAATGGCTCAGCATAGTCTCTGTCACTTGCAGTAAAAGTGCAACACTCAAGGTGCAAGCTTCTTATTGTTGACATATTCAAAGATTCTGGAAGTACTATGATAGAAGGGTCACAAGAATTAATAGAAACCTTAAGAAATGTCAAAGACTGACAGGAAAAGATGTAAGGGCGAAACACAGTACTTGGTTTTGAGTTCAAAGTTGTAGAGATTGTCAATTGCTGAACATTGTGTAGCACAACATATTTCATTAGCCTATTCAGGGGCTGGGACTGAGCATCACCGCAACGAATGAATTCAACATTATGTACAGAAATGGAATCATCACGGCCAGATAAAACACGAGACACAAATTTGGTGAAATTGTTGACATTATTAAAGAAGAGAGAGTTAAATGCAAGAGTAGTGAGATATTTCCAGAGATGCTTCCATCTTTTAGACAAGATACAAGTTTGAACGACAGATTTTGTGTCCATAAATTGTATAATGTGGAGCATAACACAGTCAGGTAATTCACTCAGTCTGTCCCTCGGACCTTCTCTATCTCTTCTATTCCGTCTCTGTCTTTTCTTTGCCATCACAATCAACTTCTCTACTTTTCCTTATTCTATTGATACCTGAACAAAGAAACATTAGAAAATCAAAATACTTCTCAATCTCATATATGCTTCAACTTGAAAGAAATTAATAACCTTTCCAACACATTTCCATTTTTATAGTGCAAACAACCATTTTAATTCCTAAAAGTGTAAAACAATACCACATTACTGTGTGAAAATAAGAAAATTCAAACTTTAGTGAAAATCTGATTGCATGCAAGTTATACAGGCATGATTGCATGTTAAGATAAAACAGTTTCTCAGATTATATAGAGCTTTTCCCAACTAAAAATACTCTTAGAAGTCCTTCTAACACTTCTTAATAAGAATTACAAGCTAACTCAAACAATAGTTTAAAATTTCAACAAAAATGAAATATATTATTAAGCCAAAGAAATATCTTTACCTAAAGTTAGAAGTTGCACTGGCGTTTCCGAAGGAAATTACAGTCGCGTTTGGAAGAGTTTAGTGGGTCTGTAGAAATATTATGGCGCGGACTGAAAAGAACAACTTCTTTTTTTTTCTTTGAGAGATTTCTTCTCTCACTTCTTTTATATAGTATTTTTTACTTTTATTATTTTGAGTTTATTCAGTAAATTTTATTTCTACTTTTTATTAATATAATATTTTTTTAAGCACCTGAATAATGAATAATAATATAATCTATTGATAAAAATTGAAAGGTCTCATGGAGGCAGTGTTTTATGTCATGGACGATACTGAAAAAGGCACGGAAGCAGAGGAAGAAGCCGTGACGGATGAGTTTTGGGAAATATGCGGGCCGTTTAGAGTGGATATAGTAAGGGTATATATTGGACAGTTTTTAATTAGGTTCACGGGTGAGTTTTGGGAAATATGCGGGCCGTTTAGAGTGGGTATGGACAATTTTTAGGTTAGGTTCACGGGTGAGTTTTGGGAAATATGCAGGCGTTTTGGGCAGATTTTAGGTTAAGTTTGGGAAAGGTTCTCAAGTGTGGGGAAATTGGTAAAATGATAGTCTACCATTGACATAAATATAAGTTGATAGGCATGTGTGAGTTATTAAGAATACACCTGAACTACTTGATATTGATGATTGGTTTAATAAATGAGAATTTTCATCACACTAATATATTTTTTTCAAAATTGATATCTCATATATTTAGATTTTTGTTACTTTCAATTTTAAAACTAAACAAAATTTGGATTTTGAGAAATTAAATTTTGAAAGTTTTTCTTAAAATTTTATAAAAAAATTATATTTTAAAGTAAAATAAAGTAAAATTTATAATTTTTGTGTGACCTTTTATTTAAAATATATGAAAATAAATAAAAATATTGTAAACAGTTTATTGTGGAATATGAGAAATTAATTTTTTAGAAATCAATTTTCACACTACATAAATAGTATTTTTGAAAATTTTAATTAAAAATCATGAGAACAAATTTAAAATTATTTGTGAAAAAAAAATAAACAATCTAAAGTTAAATTTAGGAACTAACATGAGTGTACTTTTTGTTAGATGAATACAATTGGTCATTAAGAATTAATTCGTTATTAAAATTAAAATTTTATAAAGAGGTATCTTGTAACAAAGAAGCATATAAGAATTTAAATATCTTTTTATGGTTAATTCTCCTCTACTTCCCCTTTTGCCTTCACCGTAACAGATCGTTTGCATCATTATCCATGTACATCATAGAAAATATGCTAACAGGTTAAACTTCCCACAGGAACTTACCACATCTTATAAGGGTTAGAGATTCTCATAAATTAGGATGAGCTATTTGATGTGGTAATTAATTAATTCTTTGTATTCTCTCCCTTGATAAATTAGGTATGTGGGTTATTCTTTTCTTGGGTTTAAATTTTAACAAATACTTTCATTAATCTTTTCTTTGTATACAAAGTTATATATATATATATATATATATGCACGGTATTTGCAAATATTGAGGTATTCATATAATTTACTTATTTAGTTATTGTTGTTCCGATTTGTAGATATCTGTATGGGCTCGGCCAAGAAAAGACAGAGCATAGCCCAAAATATTGGGCTTAATAGGATGTACCCCATAACTAGGCAGACGCATTCTTCTGCACCTTCATAATATTTTCCTGACGGCACCTCCATAAAATCTGATATTTCCAAAAGAATCCATATTAAAAAGACTTAAGTGTCCTTGCAGAAAATAAAGTAAAAATGGGTGAGATAAAAATGGAGGTGTGCTGTTGGAGTTGTAGTGTTGCGGTTGTGTTGTGTTGCTGACCGTAGAGATGATCGAGTGTGGGTGGTAGAAGGAAGGTAAGCAGCAATAGAAGGCAGCGGCGTAACAGTAGAGACTGACGCAGTTAGTAATATAACATAGAGCGGCACAGCGGTAATAGGAAAGCTCCCAGAAAAACGGTGCGACAGTACAGTCGCGCAGGGAGTGGCGGGAAATTCTTCTCAGAACCGACGCATGAATAGTATGAAAGTGCGAGATTATATGTATGTTGAGATATTAGAGTAATTTTAAACATTTCATCAAAAATATTTTCGTTCATGACGTACAAGAAGAAGTTATGGAAGTGTAGGAAGAAGCCGTTTATCTACCCTCCATATTTTTGAAATGTTTAAAACTTGTAAAACGACCGAAAAGAGAAAAAGGTCTAACAGTGTATTTTGTATTCAGGATTAGATCCCATTTTCAATGCGAAAGTCATTGGTAGTCCCGGATTAGTGATAACTTTTAAATTGTAGTTTATTTTCATGCCTTCTTTGATTTCGTTATTAATTTTGTTTGAATTTTAATTTTATATTCATTTTATTATTTAATAAGTTTTGTTGGTGCAAGAGAGTTCTAGTGAGAATTAGGTCTAATCTGAAATGAAGGATAAAAGAGAAGCTGAATTAGAGGAAAGATGCAGAAAAATGACATAAGTGACTCTGGTTTAAGCAAAGGATATAGCCTGGACTAGAATTCACTTAAAAAATGTCATAGTGTAGCCATAAATTGAAGACGTCAAAGCTACATGGGAGAATCTAAATTTAATAATACGAGATAACAACTGTATGTGACCCTAATAGAAGGAAAGAAAGCTATAAAAAGCCAAAACTAGGGCAAAGTAGGGACATTCATTGACGGCTGCACTGGAAGAGATCATAATTTCTTTTCTTTTCTCTTGTATTTTCCATGGCTACCATGCATAGCTAAGTCTCTTATTCTTAGGATTGAATGTAATTTCTTAACTTTAAATGCACTCTTGACATTACGTGATATCATTAATTTCAATTGTCATTGTTTTACGTTTTATTCATACATTGATTTATCTTAGAATTCTTATTGTGACTAGAAAGAACTTTTTGAATTTGGAACCAAACGTATCATGCATTGCATATATAAGTTCAGGATGAATTATAATGTAATGACTGTTTATAGCAACCATGCTTAATGCTGATTAGTTTATTTTAGTAATTTAGGACATAGCTACGTATTTTAATTTATGAATTTCAAATCTAAAGGAATCAGATTGAATGATTTTTATTTCTACAGAATGGTAATTGAGAGAGATGATGTCAACGATATGATCAAGAGTGTATAAGAAGGAGATTAATACAATTCAATCCCAAAATCTTCATTAATATAAATTTTATTAATTCAATTGTTAATTATCCTAATTTTACATTCTCATATTCATTTAAAAATTGATACACTCTCATTTTATATTCTGGTTCATAATGCTAGGATACAAATTCAATTCTCAATCATAAATTTCATTTTCTTATATACGATAGTCTTACTTATTTTTTATATATTATTTGAATACTCTCGTACACTTGTTGATTGTTGAAGCAAAGGAGTAACAATTAGGTCAATTTAAAAAAAAACAGCTACATATTTTCAATTGGACCAATCCATAAAAAAAATATTATTTCGTATTAGGTCAGTACAAAATATAAAAAAAATAACTTTTAAACGATACAATTTATAAGTTTTTCTAAAATAAGAAAGTAACTTCTAAATATTGTAGCCTAAAATTCTTTTTAAATAATTCCTAAAATATATAATTTAAAAGTTACAAATAATTTTTGGAAATCTGAAATTTCTTTTAAATTGCATATTTTAGAAGATAATAATATAAGAATTTAGATATATATGGATGTTGAGTGAAAAAATATGAAAATTAAGGAGAAAACAAGTATGACGTACGATGCACGCAACATTGCTTTTATCTTCTTTGTTTTTAACTCTAATTCAAACAAAACTTTACACTATAAATTTTGATAAAATTATTATAAATATAAAAAAGATTTGTCCAGCAATGCAATTATTAAACCATAATGTAAAAGCCAAAAGTTTAGTGAAATGTTAGATATATAATTTTTAACGCATTATATATATATATATATATATATATATATATATATTCTTTCATAAATTCAAAATTATTAAAAATTACAAAAATTTGAAGATTCACAGCATATAATAAAACTCTTTTACAAATCTGTATCTTTAATAAACTTCAATTAATAAAAAAATTAAAAATATAAAAAACTGTTTTCTAATGTTTTATTCATTAATCGAGAAGATAGTAAAAAAAACAATACTAAACTCCTATTTGCAAAAAATAATTAAAAAATTACAGGTCATGATTCATTTTCCAATAAATAAATTCTGAATTAATTTTTTCTATAATATTTAGTAAATAAAAAATAAATTTATTTATATAAATTAATAATTTATTGTAATTATATTTTAATGAATTAGTTTTCCATGTTATAATACTTAATAATTGAATTAATTGAAAAAATCATTAATATTCTATAAGTAACTACTAGGCGGAAAATTAACTTATATTCATTTTTTAATTTATTAATTCTGAATTTTAAATTTAATTCATAGGAACAAAGTAGTATTAATTATCAGATGAAATGAAAATTGAAATTTTATAGCGGTTAATTTAATATATTTATTTTTGATAAAAATATCTAGATAATTTTTATTTAAGTTTTATGAAAGTAGCTTACTAAAAAAGACTCTTTTGGACCTGTTTCACTAATGTAATGGTCTAATTTAAGTATATTTGGGCAGCAGGTTGTAGATATTACCTAAAATCTCTGAAAAATAAAATATTTAGGACGAATTCTTTCAGCATCCTAATACCCTCGTCCTGCACTTCTATAGACTACGATGATAAATAGGAAAATACAGGGATTACTCTTCATCTCCTTTCCCTCTTACATAACGAATATTCAGTTCTTCATTTTCTTTGTTCGCATCAGTTTTTGCAATCTTCCATCCGCTTCAATTTTTGTTTGATTTGTATCTCATTCCCCAGCATCTGCTTCGTATTTGAGCTTCACTATCAACCATCCGTAGAGCATCTGTAGGAAGCTCTCTGCCCGCGCTCGTGTTGTGGAACTCGAAGACTTGCAGAGTAGGTGATTCAATCTGTTAAAGCTTCAAACAACTAAAAGGTAAGAAATTTTTGATGTTAATTAGCAATTAGTGAGTAGTATTGATGTTTAGAGTAGTTAATTTGATGTTTGGGTTGCAAAATGACGTTGAATCTCGTCAGAGAAGACGAAGTTGGTATGAACCGGATGCCCCGCGTCCGATTTACAATTTGGGAAAAATTTGTAAACCGGATGGGAGGCCATCCGATTCACATTTTCATTTCGAAATGTAGTATTGCCCATATGCATCACCTTATTTGTCCATGCAAAGACAAACTTTTCTTTATGAGGTGTGATCCATGTCTTTCGCACATACTCGAAAAATATAGGCCATGCCAGACAAGCACTTTCAAATCCTTCAACACATTTAGGAAAAGCTTCACAATCTTTGCAATCAATCACACTTGTCCATGCTTTCATAACAACATCCCACGCCTCTCTTGGATGAACAAGCATTTTACACTTGACCTTTACATTCTTATTTATGTGGAACCTACACAATAAGTTACAAGCTTCTGGAAACACATTTTGAATGACATTCATTAGAGCAAGGTCTCTATCACTAACAATAACTGTAGGGTACACATCTCCTCTAAAAAACAAACCTCTTAATTTTTGCAAAGCCCAGGTGTAATTATTTTCACGTTCACTAGACATCAAAACAAAAGCAGCCGAAAAAGTTAAGCCTGTGGATGTGACACCAACAATTTCAAGAAGTGGAAGCCTATATTTATTGGTCTTGTATGTGCTATCCATCAACAATACATTGCTAAATGCATTTAACAATTTCAAAGAATCAGGATGAGTCCAAAAGATATCACTTACAACTCGGGATGACTCCTCAAACCTATGTCAATGAATATACTTGTCACGCTCCAACAACACCATCAACTGCTGCATTTCAGTTCTTGATCCTCTAATCGATCTCTTATATCTATATCTGGTATTATACAACTATTTCAATGTCGTCACATTGTCTTCATTCTTCTCTTTAAGTGTAAGCAAGATGTTCTTTGGTTTCACTCGACTATTTGTCATGTCCACCACTAAAGCTTGCTTATCGGGTCGTAACCTACCAGCATAAGGGTGACCAACCTGTTGGAAACTGTTTTGGCTGAAATACAAGAGGGGGGGTGAATTGGATTTCAAAACTTTTTGACACAATTTGATATTTTTCAGTAAAATGCAATTCTGTTTCACAGACTGAATCTTTATTTGAATTTACTGAATCAGAACAGTTGCATGAAACAGTAAGCAGAATCAAGAGTCAATTCAGAACCCTAGTTTAGTAATAATACAATTCAATACTCCTAACAAATATATCAGTATTTGATTTCTTTATACAGAATTGATTATAGTAAAAGCGGAAGCAGTTAAGTTAAGCACACTGAATTAGTAAGAATTAAGAAACCCAGTAAACTGGTCAATTGCTATTCAGAACCAGTTTCAGTAACTCAAAGTCTTTCCTTAAAAAAAACTTCTTGAACAAGAAACAAATATTAAACTGAGATTAAGTTCAGAATAGACAGATTCCAAACAGTCAAGACAGTAAGTATTAAGATCACTGAATAGACTGAGTAAACACAGTCCAGTTACAGTTTTAGTTGATGAATGCAAATCTTGAATAAATTCTTTTTAATTCAAGAACTGTCTATTAAAGTATGATTTAATCTATAGC
>Ga0209489_102930_pt1 | contig 34018 bp, 26 predicted proteins | sample SiratrowhiteBW_FD_187527 | JGI IMG/M metagenome (GOLD analysis project Ga0209489, IMG submission 187527) | Root nodule microbial communities of legume samples collected from California, USA - Siratro white BW (SPAdes) (version 2) | ecosystem: Host-associated > Plants > Roots > Nodule | place...
TATATATATATATATATACACACACACATTATTTATTTATTTTTCTATATATTATTGTCTATAATAATTTTATCTATTTTTTATACAATGTAAACCTTACAAAATATGACTAGTTTAATTATTGTTCTTATCGATACTGAGTATAACTATAAGTCTTTATGAGATTATTTGGAGTTGATTTATTCTGAGTTTGAATTTAACTGAGTTAATAATCTTTGAATGATAATGTGTGAGTTTGAATGTCCAAAGACAAGGAGAAAATATATTTATAGAGAAATCTCAAGTTAATAAGTGAATGATGGAGTGATCAATAAGCTTTGAGTATATAAATTTTGGATTAGGTATTCTTTGAGAATTAAAATAATATTTATAGTGTGTTGAGCTGAAGCTTAATGATTCATTAAGTGGCCCATTAAAAATATAGAATTAATAAGATTATATTATTTGAGTTCTACAAGATGATCGGGTATGGATAGTACGACTTTATTTTGAACATGTAATTAGTTATTTTTTTTATCACAATATTGTTACGACCTTGACTTTTTTTTTTATTTATTGTAAAAATGTGTATTTTTTTTATAGTTGTAATTGTCATGGCCTTTACTCTTTCTTATTTTAGCAATGTGTATTTTTTTTATTGTTGTAGTGTTCATCCCCATAATAGATTCTACTACTTTGGTTCTTTTCATAAAAAATGTAATAGTAAAACTCTTCTTTCTCTCTTCTCTGTCATTCTCTTGGTCATTATTTTGTTCTTATATAATTCTCTTGGTCATTATTTTGTTCTTATTCGATTATATGCGTTAATGTGTTTCTATGTATCTTAGTTTTTTATCATGTGATATACAATACATATAATTGATTCATTTATGCTAACTTACCCTTTTTGCCATGATGCTGTTTGTGGACACAGGAGCACATGACAATGTAGGTCTAAGACAATCTTCAAGCTGGCGAATATATACTATATTTATTCACAAACTAATTGGTTAGCAGTTTCATAGATATGGTGAAACTATAACCAATGCTTCAAGGCTTTGAAGAAAGCAATACAAAATATATGTATATATGTGAAAAAGCTCCTAATCAAATCTAGTAAAATTAATGTTGAGAAGTGCCACAAGACTCACTTCTCAATTAGGTGAGAAAAAGTGCAATTGACCTCAGTGTGAGTTATAATAAACCCATATTATTGAAAACAAATATGTCATGAGGCATTTTTCTTTCAGCTATACATGTATGAATACTTATTAATTCATACTATACATCTATACATATTTAATTTGTTAACAAATTCTTCTACATTACTAAGGAATTGTTTGCACAAACTTTATTAAAAAAACCTCAAGTCTCCTAGAATAGAATAGAGATAGTCACAACACAACATATAACTTTATTAATTAGTTTTGCAAGGTCGAATAAGATGTAAACCACCATCCAAGATGTAACAAAATTTCTCTTGCATGACGTTAATATAGAGAAGTAACAGAAATAGAATACACCACCGCCATTAAAAGTAAAATGCAAGAGAAATTTTCTTAGAAAAATCCATGGTTAGATAACCTTAAAAGCTAAGAGTACATTATGTTGCAATATGAAATGAAAAATAAAAGGAAGACACGAAAGGGAAAGGAGCTGCTTGGTGTCAGGAGCTGCTGAGCCCTAAGAATTGGTCCACAAGCTTAGCCACAGAATTGGCTAGTGTATCAGCTGCTTCCTGCGTGGATGCCTCAGCATATACACGAACAACATCCTCAGTACCAGATGGTCGCACAAAGCATCGACCTCGGGGGTACTTGCCTGAAAACCCAGATAAGAACAGTACCAAGTTGCAATGTTAATCTTCTCCCTGAAAGGCTCTAATGGATGGATGATAATGACTAATGTTCTTGCCTTCATGCAATTTTGCCATGCCACTGGACTTATAACATCATTAATATAATGCCATAAACAACTAGACGCTAACTAACTAATCAGGAATTATCTACAGTAAAATTCGTCTTTTGTATTTTTTCAGGACTCCTTGACTCCCTCACTCGTTCCATTTTTCTTTGTTATATTTTCTTCACTAAAACTAATTGGTTGGTGATTTCACAAATAAGAGCAAGCACCCACGATGGAATCAAAAGTAATGCTCTAGGGCTTCGAGCAAAGTAATGCAAAATATATGCATATACTTGATGTTAATATATGCATATATGCATAGTAAGGTTAATATACTTGATGTTGAGAAATGTCACATGCCGATGGTGCAACTGGAGCTTTATTTCAAACAAATATGTCATGACACATTTCTACATCTTTCTTTTCATCAATCTTAAAAAACTTCTTGACATCAATGTAAAAGTGGTAAAAGACACAGGTAATTCAAACAAACATGTCATATCAACAAATAGAAAAGGAGGAGAAAAAAGCAAAAAAATATACCAGTTTCTGCATTGATGGCTTCTTGTAAGCCAGGGGGGCTAACAACCACAGTTTCTGCATTTGTTGTATGCACAGCATTTCTGTCGGCAACTTTAACCTGACAGTTGATAAAACCCAAAGCAAGCATTAATTTCAGAACTGCCAAGAACCTTGTATGGATAAATAAATGAATAAAGTGACAGTAGAATGATAATCACATATAAAGCAAAAGTTGGCACATGCTAAGAAGGGATGGAAGATTACAGTATTTAAATTGAATAATAACATTAAACCCTAAATTAAAAAGCAACTTCATAGCCAAGGTGAAATGTGAAGTTTTGGGTTTAAAGCATAGTTACCGGATTGCAAATATAAGCAATTCAGAAAGAAAATGATAAGACCATATGAATTGAACCCGATCCATGATAAAACAAAGACTTTCAAGCTAATTAAGTTTGGACATTTAAATTAACATAATTGAAATTATGATTAACATTTCAAGTATATTAACTTTACTATGCAAAAATTATTATCTTAAATAGGAAATATCAGGAGCATATGTATGTGTGTGAGGTCCAAATTAAGCTTCTGATACTTCAAAAAAAGAAAAAAAAGATTAAACTTCTCATAGCAGTGCAAAAAACTCTAGTTCCGGAAAAGATAAAATGATAAGGATTAACCTTGAGCTGCCTGCTCGGTAAATCGTGATAAAGTTCATTCCATCTGTGTATTGACCATCCCATGTGCTGTAATATGACTTCGACCAAGAGCAATCCACTCAAAGCATCTCCAACAGCTTGGTTGATCAACTTACTGACTGCCAATAACCTCAAAGCAGCCTTTTCCCCTTCTGAAACTGAAACAAACAATCAAAAGATTTCTATTTCTTTCAGCACTTGAATCTTGCAAGTGAGAATAATCAGAAACCACTGAACAAACCTTTGGATCCTGAAGAAATCTCCTTAGTTGTGGCCTCCAACCACCCCATGAAAGATTCTGAAAATAAGACAGTTCCATGGCCATTTGCCTCAAAGTAGATACCAATATCAAATTCAGCAGCTTTTTCATGCAGGTATTTAACTCCAGTTGGAGTAAAATTAACTTCCAGCCCCAACTGTCTAAGATAATTAGTAGATGCCCCATTTGCATAGGCAGTCTGTACAACACCAAGACGAGCTTGGTAGCAATTTTTTATGCCTTCATTCTCATTAAGAAAGCTCAGTTGCTCCCTAATAAATAAGGCAAACAGGGACAGTATCTTGTCCCCATCAACAAGATCAATTCTACCACTGCTTTCAGGTGGTACAATAAAATAAACAAGCCGATCAGCATCTCCATCCAAACTAGCGCACCTACAAACTAGAACTAGCTCGATTAGTAAAGACCATAATAAATAACACCAACATAGCAGCACCAAAAGAATGCATCTACTAAATCAAATGGCAGATATATGTTACCCAACTTCAAATAAGAACTCTCTGCAACTTTCCCTAAAACATCCACATCGCAGACACCCTCTACTACCAATTACATGAAAGAAAGATGACAAGCAGGCCATAAACATAATCCTTTTAAGTTGAATGATTTCTTTTTTCATTATTTTAAAAGTGAAATTATTTCAAGATTGTGTTAACAACTATCAATTCGTGGTCACAAATTTGTAAGTTTCAATGGATAACACACCTCCATTTCCACTATTATAGTTGGACTTACTTGCAGTAACTATGAGGACTAATTAAACATTTCAACTGTTTTGCTAAAATGATAATCACAAACTATTGGAAAATTACTCGGACGCAGACTATAAGTTTCAAGCAGTATTATGCTTGCATGAACTTCACTTCTAGGACAAGATGATCAGCAGACTAACCTTATCCCAGCATCTTTAGAACCAAAGCCGTGAGGGACAACCTTCTCTTTCTGCACATAATCAGCACCCACTCCATCATTCAGTACACCTCCATCTTCACTGCTGTTCCGAACCTCAATAACCAAAGCATTCAACAATCTCCCTAAACCTTTAAGTTTTGCTCCACCAACTCCGTTAGATCCATCCACAACCACTTTATTGTTCACTCCATCAAACTTACTTTTTTCATTTGGGATCAAATCCTCCAAGCACCTGATTCAATCACACAACAATCCTAGAAGAATGTGTTCAGTGATGACTTAAACATCTACAAAATATTGGAACCACATGAAGCAATGTTCATCTACTACCATAGCAATGTCTGCATTGGTCTAACCTGAATGAGCTTGAAAGCTGTTCAAAGTAATCCTGCTCTGAAGCTGGTAAGCCCTTGTTTCGAGCCCGAACCATCCAGTGCAATTGTGGAGTTGTCAAGATCCCCATGTCCGTTGCAACAGCTCCAACAATTGAAGTGACCCCCTTCATTTCATCCAAGTATATGCAATTAAAATCAGCTAAATAAAATAAAATCTGGTAGAATATCCCATAATTTATTACTCTTGTACCCCCAACATTTTCAACCCTGTCCATACCTGTCTAGCTGCTTCAAGCAAAGCATCTCCACTTGGCCTAGTGTCTCTCCCCAAAAGCACTTCAGCCTGGCTGACCCCATCCATCAAGATCCCTTCTTTCGCCACGAATTCATTTATCAACTGCGGTGAAGCACACACACGTACATAACCACATTCGCCAAAACACGATTCAAAAATAATGGTAATGTGCGAAGAAGAACCAATTTGAGGCATAACAAACCTGGAGGAGGTGTTGGGGAGAAGGGGCATTGGCGAGGGCGTCGGCGAAAGGCTCCCAATGCTGAGATAGCATGCCACCGCTAGGGTCAGCGATTTTGACTCCATTATCAGAAACTTTGTTGTGTGAGGCAGTGATCATGAGCCCGATGATGGAACCGGTCTTGAGCGATCTAAGGGCTGCCAGGATTCCCACTCTGTAGACCGTCGATGGCAGAAGAGACGCATCGGCCCTGAAGCCGGCGGTGCCATAAGACAGCTTCACTCCTGGACACGACCAAACGTAAGGGGTAAACAACAACATAAACGAAAAAGATGGTTAATGGAAGAAGTGAAAGATTTAACGAACCTTGAGGGGGCGAGAAGCGAGAAGAAGAGTTCAGAAGCAGAGATTTTTGTTCCTCGTTCATGGCGGAAGTGTTACAGATTGCTTCTTAGATCTTCCAAACACTGTCTTTACCAGTTCCAGTTTTGTTTAGTTCCATAAAAATTGTCAAAGTTACGTGATATTCATTTTGATTTTTTTATTCATGAATAAATTATATATTTTTATAATAAAAATTTATAATATAAATTTGTTTTATATAGATTTAAATTTAAAATATAAGTCTTTCTAACTACACTTTCAGTCGTTTTTAATCAAATAAAGAAATTTGATTTAGTTTGATTCGATTCTTAATTTTCTATACAAAATTTGAGAAATTGAAATTCTCATAATTTAAAACAATTAATTTAAATTATAGAAATTTTAGTAAGTATGTTTTATGTTTAAATTATAGAAATCCCTAGTAAGAGAGCAGAAGAGGAGAGAAGAGAAGCTTAGCCAAAAAGAAAGCATGGGAATACTGTGGTGGCGAAAAGGGAATAAACCCCAAAACCCATCTTCATCAATTCCCAAATCCAACGGTGCAGACGCAACCAAACCCCTTCCTGAGGCCCCAGGCATGAACGGCGCCGTCGAGGTTCCCCGACCACCCAACGACGCCGTGACAATTTTCGAGTTCGGCTCCGTCGCCGCCTCCAACGACAAGGTCACGGTCGCCGGCTACTGCCCCGTATCCGAAGACCTCGAGCCCTGCCGCTGGGAGATCCTCCCCGCAACTCAGGCCAACGCGCCTCAGTTTCGCGTAGTTTTTTGATCTCACCTCTCTCTCTTCTACTTCTGCTGCTTATGTTTATGGGATTCAATTTTTATCTACTTTTTGCTGTAAAATCACCTTCGAGTTGCTTTAAGCGAAATTCTCCTCTCTCGTACTTCTTTTTATCTCTATTCTCTTTTAGTCTTGTCAATTTGATGCATGTTGTGTTCTCATAAATTGCCCCTTCTCATTTTGGGTTAAATATTTTGCATCAAAGTCCCAATGGAATTAGGGTTGACATGAGTTGAAATTACTCTAACAACTCTGGGAGAAAGAAAACACAGAATAATGTGTCTTGGTTTACTTTGAGTGCTGCTTAAATCATACTATCTTTTTTCCAAATCTGGCATTAAGATTGATGATATTGGTATTGGTTTGGGTTTGTAAAAATGCTTTTTTGGGGAGGATATTGCAGTGGCCATGTTCCTCTGATAGGCCATGGCTTTCATAGACACCAGTTTTCTCCATCTTACTATGTTGCCCTCAAAATTTAGTTGTGCAGTAAATTTTACATTACTCATTTTCTGCTGTGTAGATACACTGTGTTTGTGTAAGGTTGAATATACCCAAACTGCGGTGGCAAAATAAGTTCTTCACATTATTTGTTGGCAATTGTTGCAGTAAGAAACTATTTTTTATGTTTATTTTCAAATCCTTGAGAACAGAGATTAAGTAATAATAAGATGGCATTTTCAAGCCTAATAAATTTGTAAACTTTTCATCAAAATGCACATTCAAAAGTTTGTCTTTATAGCATCAGACTTGCATGTTTTTTAAGCCTAATCAAATTGTAAAAGATTAATCGAATGCACACTCCAAAGTTTGTCTTTATAGCATCAGACTCACTTGTTGATGATATAGAGGACACAACTTGAAAATGTTGATGATATAGAGTACACAACTTAAAATGAAGAACAAACTCGCTAAACAACATTAAAAAGATCATCCCCAATCTATCAATCTAATGCCCCTTCAACATATTCTTACAAGCCCAGCCATATCTCAGAAATTTAGAAACGATCAACTGACCTAAAAGGCTAACAGCAAAAGTACCCTATCTTAATTTTAATTTTATATTCTTTTTGTATTTTTAAATTACCAGAAGCTCATTTTAATTTTATATTCTTTTTGTATTTTGAAATTAACAGAAGCTCACACCATCGGTGATATGATAACAATGCTTTGAAATCTTAACTAAAGGATTTGTTAACCTTTTTTTATTGACAATTTTAAAAAAAGTAAAAGTAAAAAATGTATATTAAAACATAAATTATTTAATATTTGGTACTTTGCCAAAAACATGTTTATCATTAACAAATTTAATTGTTAAAAATTCACTAAGTTTTTCAAATGTTTTGTATGGTTATTCCGATTTTTTATTTTATTTATTTATTTCAGTTCTCAGTTTCGGTTTTAAAAAGCTGAGTTAGAAAAAAACTTTTCATACTCAAATTCTTAAGAATTAAATTATGTTTGATGGTGCTAAAAAATTTATATATACTCAGAAATGTTTTTATTGTAAAGTTAATTCATTGTCACATTAAATAAATTTGCAAAAGTAAATTATAACTTTTAACTAAAATGTTAAAATGTTTGTTGAAAATATTATTATAATTACATTTTGAAAATAATGAAAAGATGCCCGCAAGATATTTATTTGTTTTTTATATTATGTTTTAATTAGTGACAAAAATAAAGTAAAATATAATAGAATGAGATGAATTGATGAAAATATAATGAACAATTTGAAAAAAAATATTAAACAGAATTCAATGTATATATATATATATATATATATATATATATATATATATTTTTTTTATATATATTTTTATTCATACTTTATTATATTTTAAGAAGTATAGTTTCGGATAAAATTTATAAGTACAAAAAAATAGCCATTTTTATATACTATAGAAGATTTGTTCTATGAAACGCATATTAACTAGGATGAAGAGAAAATAGAATAGGTTATGAATCATATTTGTTCCATTTTATTTTCAATGTTAATGTTATAGATTGAATAACGGGATAACGTTTATTTTGGCTTCATTGTTCTCAACTCCACATCCTATCACCAATTCAAATGCAAAATACTATTGAAGTAATGAGATTTTATAAAGTTTTCACGAAAGTTATTTACTTAAAAAAAAAACTATATCTCAACAATTTAATGAACAAAAGTTAGTTGTTAATAGTTTTTTTTTTTTTTTTGTGAGGATATCCTTCTCTCTTTTCTACTTTTACACTAACACAAATATGTTGAACATGGTTGAGAGAGAAAGGAGGAAATCTGAATGAGAAGCGGCATTTTGTTTAAGGTGTGTTGTGTTGTGTGAGGACAGTGAAAATGGCACCAGTATCAGCTCTTGCAAAGTACAAACTGGTGTTCTTGGGTGATCAGTCTGTGGGAAAAACCAGCATCATCACACGTTTCATGTATGACAAATTTGACAACACTTACCAGGTCATTAGATCCACTTTCCATTTCTTTACTTTCAATTACCATGTTGATCATTATGATGATTGATCTGTGTATATCATACGTGTTTTTTGGTATTCAAACGTAGGTTTAATAGATCACGGTTTTCCTATGTGGGATCATAGGTTTCAATTTGTGATGCTTGATGATTTGTCAAATGTGTCTTCTCAATAATTGATAAGAGAAAATGTCTTCTCAATAAGTTGTCTTATAAACATCATGCGCTTCAAAATTTTGCACCATATCTTTCGTCATTTTCTTTTGCTTGTACTCATTATTATGTTTTTCAAACAGGCCACGATAGGTATTGATTTTTTATCAAAAACTATGTATCTTGAAGATCGAACTGTTCGGCTACAGCTATGGTAAGATGTTGCATGTTGGAAATTCTATCGCGAAGGAAAATAATGGTATTAGGGAAGTAGTGGGAGGGGAAAAGAGGTTTAAAAAATCTAATTTTGGAAGGGAAAGGGAAACATTGTATTAAGGAAGTAAAGGGAAGGGAAGCTTTTGGAGAAAAGAAAATTATGCCTGCTTTAGCAATACGTGAAGGATGTAGCAATTGACCATTGGGATTGTAATATTTTATGAATGCTGAGAGTCCAAACATTGTCTCAGAATGTGACATTGTAGGGGAGTGCTTTTGAGAATGTGTTCTTTGATGAATGCTAACATTGAAGTTCCCTCAATCACTTTTTTGAAAGTTCTATCAATTTAGTATTGAAATACTTCGACCTTATCTAATACCTTTTAAGCTCTTTACAATGTCCATTTGCAGTGGCTTTTAACTATTCTGATCTAATCTGATTTAAACCATAATTTTTTTTAAAGCCTTTATTTATTTTTTGTTCATGCCTGTGACGTGTGGCAACAGGGATACAGCTGGACAGGAAAGATTTAGAAGTCTTATTCCAAGCTACATTAGGGACTCATCGGTTGCTGTCATTGCTTATGATGTTGCAAGTATGCTATTTAGGGTGTTTTCCTTCACCAGTTCCTTTCTTTTTACTGCTTTTTAACAATAATAATACTTGAGTTCCCCAAGGGAATGTGTGTCCAATAGCAGCAAAAAAAGCAGATGCATTCTTATTCAATTTTCTTATGAAATAGGCCGTCAGACTTTCCTAAACACGTCAAAGTGGATTGAAGAGGTGCGCAGTGAGAGAGGCAGTGATGTTATTATTGTACTTGTTGGGAACAAAACTGATCTTGTGGATAAGAGGTAATAATGGTAGAATGATTTCATCAGATGGTTCATTGTGGCCTGTTTCATGGCATGCTTCTTTTGTTTTCTATTAATTGGTATCTCTTTGATTTTGATCAACTCCTCATGCATAACTTTTTGGCCATTTTAGTATCTTCTTTTTCTATAGTATGCATATGAGAGAGATGGAGCTGGGTGAATATGGAAGAGGGTCTGTAAAAATTATGAACACATTTGTTAAAATCTATGCCTGCTTCAATTGTGTGGTTGCTTCAATTGCCTGGAAAATATGTTAAAATGTGAGTGTGTATGTGTTCTTAATTCTAGCTGAACACAAGTTATAAATAAATGTTGTTTCCTGACTTGGTGAACTTGGAAAATGCTTCGTTGTCCTAAGTCCTAACTAGTGCTGTAAGAGTGTTGCTTAAATTTTAAAGTGTCAGTGGATCACTTTTACTATGTCATACAAGTCTTAGAAAATTGTCCCTTGAAGGAAAGAGCTAGATTTGCTCCTAGGCTTTGGTTGCTTGAATTGTTTGGCACTTGAAATGTTGCAGGTTTGATTTACATTGTTGTTTTGATGTCTTGTAAAAGTGTTGTCTTAAATTTTCCATTTTTTTGTTCATTTCTGATGTCACCTTTTCTTATGAGATATATAATTTGCACGAGTCTATAGGCAAGTCTCTACAGAGGAAGGGGAAGCCAAGTCTCGTGAACTAAACGTCATGTTTATTGAAGCTAGTGCCAAAGCTGGCTTTAATATAAAGGTAAGCCTCCTCTTCTTTTGCCATATTTGTGTAATAATTTGCCTGTTTACTGTCCTCATGTAATAATAATGTTTACTGTCCTCATGTAATAATAAGAGCAATTCTATGCCCTTTAGACCTCCACACATGTACATTTTTCTTTCTAATGAAGTGTAAATGAACATAATTCTATATAGTTACTGGTATGTGGTTACTGTTAAATTATTGACCATTTTTAGTGCACCTTATTAGATATTTCAGTGACTTCATAACCCTCTTACTTAGATATTTCAATAACTTCATGATCCTATTATTAATCATGTAATGAGAAATATACACAATCATATAATTTAGAACATGTGTTTATCAACAACCTTTTTGACTCTATTAACCACATGTAACAAAGTTGACCACAATTAAGCACTTCTTTAACTCTTGATACTTTTAGCCACATATTGGTAATTGTATACAATCACTTCCATATACTTTTGACCACTTGTAAGATGAAATTAACCACATTTTCACATTGTTGCAGTTTGTGACGGCTTTCAAAAGGCCAACTGTTTGAGTTACATTATTACCTTCATTTGCTTGCATGGTTTTGCCAATTTCCTGGTTTTGACTTATTCACATGTGAAACCAATATTTAGGCCCTCTTTCGAAAAATTGCTGCTGCATTGCCTGGAATGGAAACACTATCTTCCACAAAACAAGAAGACATGGTTGACGTGAACCTGAGATCTTCTGCTGGCCATGACTCTCAACCTCAATCAGGGGGATGTGCTTGCTGAATGTGCCTTATTTTGAAGTTCTGTATCTTTTTGCTCTGTTCTACTTATTTTGAAATGTAAAGGTTCATTTGTGTTTTAGACTTTTTACAGCATTTTATAACAGAAACTACAGATGGCAGATAGAACAGCTAATATTTTTTTTACAGTTATTTATTATCATTTTTGGAATCTGAAATATAAACATTCACATATTCACTTTCTTCTTTATGATTGCTTAAAAAGAGATCTAGAGATGCCTATACATGCATTTGTTGATGCAACACAACACAATCAATATTAAAGAAATCAGCTGAGTTAAATAATCTATCAAATGAAATAATTACTTCAATTCAAGGGTGACATAACATAACAAAACATGTGTTGCTTGTGTATGGTTAACTAATTAACTTATCCTACTGGTTTATTAATTTATTTGAGTAGGCTATTTATTTTAACTTAGTTTTGAAAGTAGTGAGATTAACTAAAACAAATGAATAGAGGGTAGAGAAAAAAAGTTTTAAAAAATCTGAAAATAATGACAAGATGCAAGTACTGGTATTATCAGTCTTACAAACAATGTTAAGTTAGTTAACCATAAACAGACAACAGCTGTACTTCAAACGAAGGTACAAGAAATCCCCATTCACATGTGAATAAATAAACTTTTTCAAAATTTTTTTATAAATTAAAATTAGTTTATATATAAATCTTTTATAACATTTTTTGAATAAGTTGGTTTTTTTGGAAGAACTGATATAAGAGATTTTTTTTAGGAAGAACTAATTTTAGTTTTTGAAAAGAAAAGTTAATTTTATTTAATTTTCTTCTTTAAAAGTTGTTATGAAAAATTGATGTAAACAAACCTATAATTTTACAAAATCTCCCTTATAGAATTTTAGATCAATGTGACTTTTTACATTTTGAAAATCGTTTCCCATGGGTATAGTTTTTTTGCATTTTGTAAGTTGCACATCCTTTTACACTTGAGTTAATTGTGTTTTTAGTCCTATAACTTATTAAAAAAATGTGTAGTTTCAGTTGTTCAAATCAAGTTTTTAAAATTTTAGAATCAATAAAAATTAATTCAATTCTTAATTTGCAGTTAAATTTCTAAGATTTAAATGATATGAAACGAATATGTTGCAGGACAACATTCACATTTTTAGTGACATATAAAGAAAAGATATGACATTAAAAATAAAATATTATTTCAACAACTAAAATATCAAAATAAAAAATGATAAAAAGACAGCAGAACTTTACAAAAGAAAGTTTAATATATACAAAAGAAAGTTTATTATTAATATATATATATATATATACTATGTCGCATTGGATACACTTCAAGTAGTTTATGTTCCATTCAATAATAAAAACTGCACCTAGTTTTGCAATTCAAATCTAAGCCGTTCATTTCTGGGAATCTACGTGTCAGTCTGAGGTGAAAGGGACCGCAGATGTACATTTTGCACTTCACTCAAATTTAGTCTTCTAGGATCTCATTTTCATTTCGTTTCATTTACCCTTATTTGCATGCCAACATAAACATCCCTTGAGCAAAGTCTCAAATCGAAGGTTCTGCTTCTCAATTCATCATGCTGAATTAACCCAAGTTAGGTGATCCCTCTCACTCTCTGGATTGTGCACTTCTAGAATTAACCAAGCAAGGATCAAGATTGTATAACACTCTGCCATGCGCGAAATCTGTTTGAGAAAATTCCGCAACCAGAAATCCCATAAAATTAATTAATTGAACTAACTTTCTTCACTGAAGGTCACTGTCTCGGTCTAACATTAATCTTGCATTTGCTTTGCACAGTTTTTGAGTTTTTGAAGTTGTCAAGCTTCAACACATAGAGGACCAACCTGCTTCCGCTCTTACAAGTTACTAGTTTGTGCAAAAGATGTTACTCTTCCAAGCAAAATGCATTAAACACATGGAAACTTTTACTCAAAGGTGTATATCTAGATGGTCTATTACACTTTGTGCTCGTTACTCCGATACTTCCCAGAAGAAGTCTAAGCTTGCTCCTTTGCAGGTTGACCCTCAACTATTTTTTCTACCTCACCCGCTTAATGCGCATGAAAAGGACATGATGTCATTTATATTAAATTTTTGACCACTGCGTGGCGGTTATGGGTGGTTTTGTAGGAGAGACGAATGATGGACCAGCGTAAGATATTTGCAAAAGCAGGTGACGGAGGTAATGGTTGCTCCAGCTTGCGCAAGGGAAGACCTGATGGTGTGTATGTCTCTTTATCATGATGTATAGCCAAGGTTTTGAATTGCAGATGTAGTTGGGTTGTGATTACAGAAATTGTGTTCCAATGCAACTGGAATTGTGGTTGCAATTAGGTAGTAGAGACATTCAATAATACTGTGATATTGTAGCTGTAATGGTAGTTGAAAACCGCAATTTAAGAAACGTGGATGGTGTGCAATGGAGCTGACGACAGGGCTGCTTTGATGTAGGTGGCAATGGGGGGAGAGGCGGTGATGTGATTCTGGAATGTTCTTCCAGAGTTTGGGACTTCAGTGGTTTGCAGCGTCATCTGGTATGTGTTTGTATCTTCTACCAAAATGTTTTTTGAAATGATGAAGTTTTTCATGTCTTAAAGGATTGGTGACACTAATTATTTCTCATAGATAGCCGAGAAAGGAGGACATGGATCATCAAAAAAGTTGATAGGTAGCAGGGGTGCCGATAAAGTAATTAATGTTTTACCTGTTCTTTCTGCCTTTGAAACAGTTCATAGTTTTCTTTTCTGTTATTTAGCCTTGTTCGCAATACAGAACAGCAAGTTCATTCCAAAATCGTATGCTTTATTCAATAGGTTGCCCGCGTACCGATTGGCACTGTACTTCATCTTGTCAATGGTGATATTCCTTCCCTTGTCAAAACTCAATCCTCCACTGATGTAGAAGACCCTTGGGATATTCCAGGGGCACTTGTTGATGATCTTCCTGACCCTGGCCATGGTTCTACCTCCAGTGTTACAACAGTGGAAGTAAAAGCAACACATTCTACTGGCTGCTCCTCAACACAAGCTGAAGAAACAAATGCTAAGAAGAAATCTGAAAAATCAAGACAAGTTGCATCAATAGATGCATTCTCTCAACTCTCCACATCTAATGGAGCTCCTGAATTTTGTACTGAGGATATAGAAGAGAACCAAGAGATAATATACAATGTTGCTGAGTTAACAGAAGAAGGTCAACAAATTGTCATTGCTCGTGGAGGAGAGGGTGGTCTGGGCAATGCGTATAGTTCCAAAGATTCAAGGAAATATGTGACTGTGAAGGAAGGGGCTTGTCAACACACACCTAATCTTCAGGATCCTAACGGTATCCATTCCTCTGTGCAAGCAGGTTCACCTGGTTTTGAGACAGTGCTCATATTAGAACTCAAGAGTATTGCTGATGTAAGCTTTGTGGGAATGCCTAATGCTGGTAAAAGCACTTTACTTGGGGCTATATCGAGGGCTAAGCCTGCTGTTGGTGACTATGCGTTTACTACTCTTAGGCCAAATTTAGGGAATCTAAACTATGATGATCTCTCCATAACCGTAGCTGATATTCCTGGGCTTATAAAAGGTGCACACCAAAATCGTGGACTCGGGCATGCATTTCTGCGCCACATAGAGCGCACAAAGGTTCTTGCTTATGTGGTAGACTTGGCTGCTGCTTTAAATGGAAGGAAGGGAATTCCGCCATGGGAACAGCTCAGAGACTTAATTCTAGAGCTAGAGTACCATCAGGATGGTTTGTCCAATCGGCCATCCTTGATTGTTGCAAATAAGATTGATGAGGAGGGTGCAGATGAAGTATATAAAGAGTTAAAGAGAAGGGTACAAGGTGTTCCCATCTTTCCTGTATGTGCTGTTTTGGGGGAAGGCGTAGCAGATCTTAAAGATGGCCTTAAAATGCTTGTCAATGCTGAAACGTCGTATAAACTTTGCCTAGATCAAATTTTGCTTGCTTAGATAATCATTAAGAACTTCTCTTGTAACGGAAAATCTTTCTTCTTTTTTTTCAAGAATTCTTGTAATTGTAAGTCAAGAAGTCCAAACCCCTAGGAAATATATAAATGGAAAACGTGATTCAATGATGATGCGATGTCCCTCAGTTCCAGCAATCGGACCTTTTATCCTTTTTAGTTTTATCTCCTAAACACTTTTGTTCCCAATTTCATTTATGCCTAATGTTTTGTCCATTTCTGTGTGTCTATATTTTCTGTGCCTCAAGACTTTTTAGCAAACAAGCGCTGACGACGTTTCTCTTTGGTCTACCCTCGGAGCTATTATTATAACTCGAGTGTGTTGCTCAGTATGCGCCAATTCGGAGATATTTTTGCATAACTAACCGGTGTGGGCCTTGATTCTATGGAGGTTAATATACATTTTTTATCTTGAAAATTAAAATACATATAAGTTTAAGGCCTAGAATCAAAATGTAATGTTCCAGCCTAACACAGTAATTGGTAGCTACCTAGCTAAATCAGTGATTGAAGGAAAAATTTGTTTTTAATTTCTGTAAATTCAAATATATGAACAAGAATTTTATTTTTAAAATAATTCAATTTAATCTTTTTATATTTAAGCTTATCATTTATTATTTATGTTTAAAGAAAAGACTAAATTTACATGTCTTTATTTTTAAATTTAAAGAACAACTCAGCCGATTGAGAAAGAAAGTATGATGAGGAAAAAAAAAAACATATTTTTTTCCCATAAATTTAACAAGAACACGTGAGTTAGGTAGCAGTCACCGAATTCCAAACTAGTAACCTTCCGGGTGTCTCTCTACCTGTTTCTTCCTCAATTCATTGTTAAAAAAGTCAGTAATTGACTTGGTCTTCAAAAACCCTAATTTAATAAAAACATAAACTCCCATTAACCCATGCAACTTTCTCCTTTGGAATTTACTTAGCATGGAGACAGATTTTGGAACACGACCAATTAAAACCAAGTCCCCTACAAACAAATCAAACATGTCGTTCTCAAGGGTGTTTTCGATATTCCAACTCAAAAGAATGTCACAAAAAACAAATATATTTGTGCAGTCAACTATAAAAATATTTTCTTTACTGTAAAAAAAAATGCTTTTTTTTTTATTTTTTATTACGGAAATCACATAATCATACACCCAGTTGTTTAAATTAAAAATATGAATTAATAAATTTCAATATATAAAGTCTTGGTCATTAGAAATTTTGTTTAATAAATTTTTGTTCATTATTCTTGATATAAATATGCTAAATACAAAGAATAAAGCAGTGTTGAACGTGTAATATAATAATTGTACACAAGGATTGAAAATTCCTTCCAACAGGACTGAAACTTCCTGGTAAGAAACACGTTCCTTACTCCGTCAACTTTCCAAAGCACGTATGTTGTAATAACGGCTCTTATTCAAAGGCACAGGAAAGTGCTCCAACATTAAAAAGAAGCAACCTCTTTCTTTCTCTCTTCTTTCTCTCACGTTTCCCAAACCTCAAATATTTAACTCTCTCATTCATTCTCCTCTTCAGACCAACGTTTCACAACATTACAAAAATCTTCTACGTACATTTTTTTACCGTTTAAACAACGCATCACAAAACACGATGTCAAGAACAGTGGAAGTGACAGTTTTATCCGCAGAAAATCTCCAAATGAACAGAAAACCCGTAAGAGGAAACACATTTGTGACGGTTCACTCCGACGCTAGCAGCGACGCAGGCGCTGTCACGAAAGTGGATTCCGAGGGTGGAAGCTACCCCTCGTGGAATGAGAAGGTTGTGGTGAACGTGCCGTTGCATGCAAGGTTCATATCCGTTGAGGTGAAGTGCAAAACGTCGTCGTCATCGTCGTCGTTGACGGGGTCTAACAGTGTCGGCGTGGCAAGAATACCGGTTTCTGATTTCATTGGAGGGTATGTGCCGGAAAATCAGTTGCATTTCTTGAGCTACAGGTTGTGGGACGGTAGCGTTAGGAGAAATGGGGTTATAAATATTTCGGTGAGGGTGAAAGTGCCGGAACGTTCTTCTTGTAATTCTAATTCTATGTCGTTTGCGGCGGTGACTGGGGTGCCGGTGGCCGGTAATGGCTCCGCCGGAGTTGTCACAGGGATTCCAGCGCTTTGGTTAAACTACCAAAGAAATCATTGAAAATGTAAAGTTGATTAATTGATATGAGATTGCTCCAATTCATATGCAACTACATTAGTTGGAGAGACTTTTATAGTCCATAGTCTACTTATGTGCCTAAAACTTTCATTATTATATTTAATTATGATAAAAATTCAACTATTAAATTGATGAATATGAACTTAATTTTATTCATATTTTAAATGTACACACAAAAATGAAATTTTGCATATGGAGAGAAAGGAAGAAATCAGTGAAAATGGAGTCAGCTCTTGCAAAGTACAAGTTGGTTTTCTGGGATGTTCAGTCTGTGGCAAAAACCTGCATCATCACTCGTTTTTCATGTATGACCAATTTGACGACAAATGCTTCACTGTACCTAGCTGAATTACTATGTTGTGCAACATTTTGTATAATGTTTCAAATGTAAAAGATTGTAAAGATTTTTGTATTGGTTAATCAGAGTTGTAGGTCTGTAAAACTTGATGGGTTTATTTACAATTTTATGCAGCATATAACAACATTACATGATTCCTTGGTTCATTTCATATTTTCCTAACCTTTTTTTTCTCAGACAATCTTTATGTTTTCTTCTGTCTGTTGCCCGTGGTGACATGGATACAGCTAGACATGCTAAGGGACACAGCAAGACACTTAAGGTTTTAGAAACTTAGTTGTTGCTGTCATTGTTTACAAAGATGCAAATATGCCATTTGTGGTTTTCCCTTCATTTATTAACTTTTATTTTCTGCTTCTGCATCATAATGATAAATAGTTTTAACAGAGTTACTCAACTAATATGGGTTCAAAACATCTTTATTTTGGACAAAGGCAAAATACTCATTTTCCACACCCCACAAAGCAGAATTCCTCTTCTTCTGGTTTCTTTAGAGTGTATATGACAAAGTAGGTGAATAAAAGGAGTCCTAAAACCTTGAGAGCAGGACATGTTCAGAGTCTGGAGTTATCTGTGTCAATTAACAGAAAGCCAAAACTTCGTCCAAAATTATCCTTCTCTAACAGTTATGTTGTTCAAAGTCACTTTGTTTTTGACTTTAGTGTATTGACATATCCAACCTCTCTTTGAGCCTTCTTTCAAAATATATCTGGTGCACTACCTGTAATTGAAACACTATCTTCCACTGAACAAGAAAACATGGTTGCCATGAACCTCATCTTGAAGTTCTGTATTTATTGACTTCGTCCAATTTGTTTGGAAATGTAAGTTATGCAGGGGAAGAGAAAAAAAAATTGGGTTAGAGATCCACCGACAGGTGGGTAGCCTTAACCGATGTGTAGAGGAAAGCCCGAAGGCTGTTCCCGTCCCTGTCAGGGGAGATGCCAACCATCTCTCCTTTTAACGAACACAACCCTGCCACTCTAAACGTTGTATATAAAGCAAGATAATTTTAAATAACTATTCGATGTGGGACTTGATGATTGAGAGGTTGCTATTTTCTTTTTCTTTTGAAAATTAACATAAGTTCAAGGCCTAGAATAAAAATGCATTATTGTCCAATAGCCTTAATTTTCTTGTTCCAGCTTAACCTGATAATTGGTAGCTAGCTTGCTTAATCAGAAGTTAAGATACATGCATGGTAACAGTCACCACAACCAAAAACACGTTTCGATAAAGAGATAATGCCTCTGCCATTACAAATATCCCAAACCCACAACAGTAAAATTAAGGAAAAATGCGTTTTTAATTTCTGTAATTTCAAATATGCGAATCATACTTTCACTTATAAAATAATTGAATTTAATCTTTTATGTTTAAACTTATCATTGACCATTTTTTTACTGATATAATATCAAAGAAAAGACTAAACTTACACGTTTTTGTTTTTAAATTTAAAGAGCAATAAATCAATTTAAAAAATTTAAAGAAAAAGCTAACCTTTTTCCGCACAAAACTTTTATGTTTTCTTCTGTCTGTTGCCTGTAGTGACAAGGATACAGATGGACACACCTTTTTTCACTCATGCTCCAGTTATATTTAAGAAGTGTCCAAGATGTGTTAAAGAGATGCCTAAACGATCAAAAATATTCTTTAATTGTGAATTGTTGAGGTGAGGACGACTATTCTGCGTATGTGTTAGCCAAAATTGACTGAAAATATATGTTAATTTTCTGTTCAACTTCTATGAACACAAGTTATAAAATAAATATTTCCTGGCTAGTGAAGTTGGAAAATGCTATCCTAACCACTGGGCTAAGTCTCTACAGAGAAAGGAGAACATGTTTATTGAAGCTAGTGGCAAAGCTGTCTTTCATATAAATGAAAACTTTAGAAAAAAATTCCATGCATTATTTATTAATTGTAATAGATAGATTACGAATCCAAATAGTCCTTATTTAATATGTTGAAGATAATGTCAATACCTTATAAGAGTTGTAGCTTCCAATATTTAGAACTCTTGAGGACTTGTGTATTTAAAACAAAACACCCTTAAAAAGTTCGTTGTCTTTCATTAAATTTTCAGCAATTTTGTTGGCAGAGATGTTTTTAACAGTACAATATGCTAGGAAACTAGTGATCAGAGATATAAAAATGTAATAATCATTTCAATTCCATGGAATGGGGTGACTTGCATAGTATATGATGCACAAACTATGCCATCACTACTTATTGAGAGAAAAACAATATCACAATTCATAAGGGAAGGGATAATAAATCAAGTGGACATAATATGATATTTCTCTGATTATATAATGAATTGGTTTTGTGAGATTCTCTATTGGTTCACTTGTACCCCTGAATCGTATGTTTCTCCAGCCTTCCAGTCTCCAGGTATGTTATTTGCTGGAACAACCCAAGTTTCTTCTCCCTCTTCTTCATCACTAAACAACATTCTTAGAGACAAAGGTCCACTTGGTGGAGAGGTGGCAGTCCACACCGCTCCATGGCTCCTATCCAGTAACTTGCACACAAAGTTTTGAGTCTGCACCAGGTATGATTGTTATTTACTTATCACAGGCAATTTGATTTAGTAGAAAATATGAATATCTCATCATTGATTAGTAATTATATTTAGTATTCACATTTTTTACCTACTAACTCAAAAGAAAAATTAGTTACAATGTCACATGTCCCGGACACTTGATTAGTTATTATTTATTAAACTCGGATACACCTTACTAACATGTTCCGAAACATATTCCGTGTCCGACATGTATCATACACTAACATGTATAGATCCGTATTTCTGTATCTTATATTTTAGAGATTACATGTCTTTCAGTATTTATGTCCGTGCTTGTATCCGTTTCTGTGTTCATATTACAAAGGTTATCGCAATTCACAATAAGAGTCCATTGGAAGATTGACAGTACCTCACAGAGCTGCACAGCAGTTATGTCTCTTCTTCCTTGTTGATACCAAATCACAAAAGCCAAATAGTAAGGGTTGTTGCTGCTCTCATCTATCTTGATTGTTATATTTTTATCTGGGTAGCTGCATGAAACACTGGAGAGACAGAGAAAGATATAGAATACCAAGTTAAGTAGAAAAATATTGAACCAATGGATTATGCATGGTGAGAGTTGTAGTCATGTTACCGTCTATATTCAATATCAACCACGCCAAGGGCTAGTAAAGAAGCAGCTGCATCAGTGGTTTGAGCCATGCGGCTAAAGGCATGTTTGCTGAGAATGAAATCTGTGTTGTCACTTGAACCTTGGTCAGTTATAACTGCAGTCACACCATTGTTTGAGCAATAGGCGCTGTTGGTACACCTCACCTGTTCATTAACATATCAGTTCCACTTTTCATGAATCACTGTTTTTTTCTTTTCTAATCTCCTGGTGATGATCCTGGTGATAATATCATATTAAAATTAGACTTTAAGTCTAATTTAATTTTATAAAATTGACTTATAAATAAAATTTTCACTCATTTATAAATTATTAAAAGATTTTTTCTCTAGTCGACATACTATTTTCAATAATAAGTAACTCACCTGGTAACAGGCTCCACAACCAACACCATTTCGGTAGAGAGAAGATGCAGCTGATACATCCCCGCCATTCACCGTAGCACCAAAGGAACCAAAGCCGCATGCACCAACTGCAATGAATTTAACAAGAACATATCATATATATAACACTTGTAGTTTTCTTTTTCAATATTGTCACATCAGCTTCACTTCATACCATCTGTTCCATGTTCTTCAGAATTTGGATAATATGCTGCTCGAGAGTGGATGAAACAATCGGTGCATGAAGTATCAGCTAGAGTTTGCATGAAAATCAAGGTGGTAACAAGAAAAGTACAGAAAAGATAAAGCGCCATACGTGGAAGGGGAAGAGGCAAGTGTACAAATGGAGATTAATTAAGGACACTTAGATGATGCATGGATCAAACCACAATTCTGCTATTTATAGAGAATTTGGTCAATTTACCAACTTTGACTATACAGAATGCTGAAGAAAAAAATTCACATTCTGAAATCTGAATGCGAAATGCAGTTGTTTCTCAGCTCTACCCGCTTAATTAGACTACAAGATACATACTTGAGTATATGAAGTTGAAAAACCACCTTGTGACCTTTCAAAACTGTATTACTTTCTGTTTATTTATTTTTAGTTGACAAATAGAAATGGCGTTTGCTCAAGGTTTCTTGAGGTGAAATTCTGGTATGGACACTAACAAATGATGCTGCTTCTGGTGGCTTATTTTTAAATTTGACAGAAAAATGCTTTTAAGCAACTCTGATGATGCTATATTCAACAAGGGATTAGCCAAAGGTAGAGACGTTTGACTGTGAGACATGGTTGACCTTTGCTCACCTAACATAACCAAAGACTCAATTGTTCTGAATGTGATATGTGTAGTAGTAATATAGGAGAAAAGTTAGGTTCTTCTGCACTTTGATACATAACCTACATGCAGGCATCTTCTTGTGTTCTCACTTCTTGGCCAGGCCATGTGATTACTTAACAGTGGAAAATGAATTAGATGCTAAGAAATAAAAAGAAGATCTTAAGGTATTGAATTTGTAAATTTTCATTTTTATCATAATTATTTTTATTTATAGTTACTTGAACTCACACTTAATAATGTCTAAATTTTTAGAATATCTTTTTGAGTATTATTACTTATACCACATATACTACTGTGTTGTGTGACTTCAATGAAGCAATGTTTTATTAATCAATGTAAATGGTGAATTTATTATGTTTTTTTCTCACAGTGATATAATAGTCATTATATCTCATAATAAATTCTCTATTCTATATTATTTTTCTAAATTATTGTGGGTGGTTCTTTCTATATTAAAGCCATCTCCCTTTAATTGAATGGCTACATGTGTATACACCAGTTTGTAACTGATGGTGAGATAAGAAAAAAAGGTATGATATCAAATGGTTAATGCGATGAAGAGAAAATTTGTGGGGGAAAATGTGAAGTAAAAAATAATAATAATATTATTTGAATATTGAGGGCACACAAAGATTAGTACCTGAATAGTGTTGATCCACATCAGCTATGACATGGAACCACTTTGAGGATTTGGACCTCCTTGACAATTATGATCAATTTAAGATTGTTTTGGTTAATTTAGTAGTATAAGATTTGAACTTGATAATTCCATTTTAAATATGAAATAAATTATATTAAAAGAGAAATAATATTTAATTGAATTATATAATAAATATTTATAAGAAAAAAAAAATGAGAGGATAATATGATTTAACACAAGTTCGCTAAAAATCAAGACAAATAAATTGACTTTGGTTAATAGATAAATTTTTTTATAGATGTTATAGAAAATATTTATTATTAGCATTAATATAGGAGATACCGTGTTTATATATTCACATTTTCTATCATGCCATTTTATTTTAATAAGTTAAAATAGTTCGCATTTTAATATTTGAAATTAAAAGAAAAAATTCATTAGTTACTAACATGAGAATAGGTTTCACTCATTGAAACCATACTCAACAATGGAGATATAAATTTGGTTAAAAGCAATTCACTTTTTCTTCTTTCCTTCACGTGGCCTACCAAGTAACCAAGTAACTATTTACTTTTTTTAATATTTATGCCAACATTAAAATATATATTTACTAGTTAAGCATAGAACACATTAAACATATATTTATTAGATAGTAAAATATAAAACGAAAGAGTGGCATGTGACGCATGAGATTGACAGCATAAAATTTGTTGTTTGCCTATGGAAAAGCCTAGCCATTGGGGTCACCTTCCATCAAATTTTGACTCGAAGAAGCAAATTCCTTCTTGGCTTTCCCAGAAATTGGGGTCACCTTTCATCAAATTTAATTTTTTCAAAGCACTTATTTTGAATCAGAAAATAATTTTTAATAATAATTTAAATAGTTAAAGATTTCATACTATATTATTCTGTATGATAAATTTATTAATTTGTATAAATATTATTTAAAATGTGTTTATTATGATTATTAATTGATTGACATTAAGTGTGGAAGTTTTTATGTTGTCGACTAAAAATTATTATTGATATAATTTTTAATATAATTATTGTAAAAATAAATAAATTTGCAAGTTATTTATTATATAAAAATAAATATGGTTTAATATAAAACAAATATTATCAGGTATTTTACTAAGAACTGTGTTATTGAGAAATAGCATATAGCATATCCACCTTTTACTATTCTTTTAATGCTATTGTGCAGATTAGCTTCGATTCATGAACATGCTATTGCTATTGCTATTGAAATTGGTCACGTGATTCACGTGATTCTTCCTGCGTTCTCTCTTTCATAGCTATCTTTCTCTTCTTTCTCTGCATTCAGTAACAATGGCTGCTTCTTCAGAGAATTGCATCTCCAGGTAGCTATCAAATTTTTTTTTTTTTTTTATAATACTGAGCAATTTCAATTTTCGTGGACACTGTGTTCTGCCTTTTCTTTACACGTATCTGCAATGACTGATAAAAGTTTCCCATTTTCTATGGCTCTGTATGTCAATGGCACGTTTTGGAAACCTAGTCTGGTATTTGGTTTTTGGATCACTCACCATTCTGTCACAAGTACTTGTTTTTCGTACTTCGGTGGTTTTTCACATAGATCAATCGTTTGTTACAAATAAAAAATGTTCTATGAATGGATGGATGGATGGATTTGTGTTTTTTTTGTTTTTTTTCTGGTTGAGATCAAGATCAATTGAGAACGGAGGGGAGGGGAGGAGATTGAATTTTGCATCTATATTAGATTTCCTGTTAAGATTTACGTTTCTCGACTTAAAACAAGAGCCTTTTTTGTGATTAATTTTGAGCCTTGAATAAAGAACATGAATGTTGGATTTAGCATATACGTGCTAGGTGCCAAGTACTCTTCTGATGTTAAGGGGTGCTAAGGTGCCTCTGTGCCCCAAGCTCCTGCGCTGAATTGCCTTGTATAGTTATTCATAGCATGTGGCTGTGTGGATGTTGGATAGTCCAAGTTGTTTGCAAAGTCCTGTCCTGGGTAGGTTTGCAATGGGGTGATCTTATCAGAGCCAGCCACAGCAGTAGATAACAGAGCATAGTGGTCTGCCGGAAGAATAACAGGAGCCACTTTTGATGGCACCTTTGATGCATATCCTATTGTATCTTAAGCTTTGTTGTCAAAGAAATATCCGATAATCAGTTGCTGGATTGTCTATTGCATTGGTTTACAACATGCCTTTACTGCTACAGCTATGTGAATTAACATTTAATGTCCAAACCACTGAATGCATTGTGTATGATATGTATATGTCGATTTCTTAGTCATTACAATACTGTTTTCTTGTTTAACTGAGCAGCTGTTGGGGGGCTGGGATACCTATAAATTAGATATGGTTTGTGTTGTCAGACATAAGGCAGCAGTTTATGATTTTGAAAGAGTTAGTTAATAGCATGGTATTAAAGCCTCTATAATTGTGTCCTAGTTCCGAAACTCGATTTTGGTTATCTTGATTCTTCTAAATAGAAGTCACCATTCTAGAGAATGGAACGTACATCTGTGTATTATCTATATTTTAAGTCAAAAGGACTCTTGCAGAAACTTGTTAGATATATAAGCCAGTAGTCGGTTACTGGGTATTTGTATTACTTCACCGTAGAAGTTTTAGTATATGGGTATATCCTTAGCCGTTCTTATCATTCATTATTACCTTCTTGTTGTGCCAGCAGCCAGAGTTCTCTCACCAGACTTGCTCCTCTTGAAGCAGTGCTCTTTGATATAGATGGAACACTCTGTGATTCTGATCCTCTCCACTACTATGCCTTCCGTGAAATGCTTCAAGAGGTCGTGTGTCTTTTCTTAGTAGAAAAGTTTTTTAAGTTCAACATATTGAAAAAATATTTTGCTTTTGCAATATTCATTTCAGTCTTTACAAATCATTATAACTAAGTCCATGATCTGGAGCTATTAAAAAACTAACAGAATCTTCTGCGGTTGTCAGATTGGTTTTAATGGTGGTGTTCCCATAACCGAGGAATTCTTCATTGAAACTGTTGCTGGCAAACACAATGATGATATAGCCTTGTCTCTCTTTCCTGATGATCTGCCACGAGGTTTAAAGTTTGTGGATGATAAGGAAGCCATGTTCCGGAAGTAAGAAATGCTTGCTTTCTTTTACATTCCTCTCTCCACCCTTCCCCCATGTGGTCCATTTGAAGTTTAGAAGATAATTATAATTCCCTGATGGATTGTCCAGATTGGCAGCAGAGCAACTGAAGCCTTTGAATGGCCTTGATAAAGTGAGGAAATGGATTGAAAATCGTGGGTTGAAGAGAGCTGCAGTTACCAATGCTCCAAGAGCAAATGCAGAGCTCATGATCAACGTACTTGGCCTCTCAGATTTCTTTGATGCTGTTATTATTGGTGGTGAATGTGAACATGCCAAGCCTCATCCAGACCCCTACCTGAAAGGTCTTGAAGCTCTGAAGGCATCAAAGGATCACACATTTGTATTTGAGGTCTGCACTTCTGTAATGCCTTATTGAAGAATAATTTTTCTGGATATGTTCTTGACACATTATTTTATTTTATTTTTTGTCCGTAGGATTCTTTTTCAGGGATCAAAGCTGGAGTTGCAGCTGGGATGCCTGTTATTGGTTTGGCTACTCGAAACCCAGAAAGTCTATTGATGGAAGCAAAACCTGCATTTCTGATTAAGGATTATGCTGATGCAAAATTGTGGGCTGCTTTGGAAGAATTAGACAAGGCTAGTAGTGCTCCTTCAGTTTGAATTACTAGTGCAACTTGCAGAATTTCTTCACAATAACCGGTAGCGGTATTGAATTCACAGGTTCACCTGCATAATATTGTTGTAGGTGACCACATTACTCATTATTAGTGTTGCTTTGCAGCAAACAGTTAATAATTTCATTGCTAGCTATGAAACGTGGATGCAGTGCAGAATTGTATAACATTATCATATCATTCATAACTTATATTAGGAGGAAGGCTAAATATTTCAATTTTTAAATCTTTGATAAATTTAAATATTTTTAAGTAAATTTTTTTTATTAAAAATTGTCAAATTGATTATTCAATTGAATTTCGTAGTTTAATTTTGCTATTAATTGGATTGTGAATGCATAGTCATTATTCACGTAGTCTTCACTTAAAAAATAAAAATGGCATAATTAAATTTTAATGTGAATAATAAATATTAGTTTAATTAAGTTTTAAATCTTTTATAAATTTATATTAAAAAAATTATTTTGTGTTATATCTTTTAATTAAATTTATGCAATTTAATTTTGCTGTTAATTAAAGTGTTGTTATTACCTTATATTGTTATTATTTATGTGCTTCTATATCTAAAATAAACACGATTAAATTTTCAGTTATTTATAAATTTAAATATTTTTAATTCAGTTCTTATCAAATGGATACATATTTTATGTAGTATCAAAATTTTTATATTTTTCCAATGTAATTTCACACTATAACATGGTTTTTGTAGTTATATTAAAAGGAAGGCACGTCCTATTACAAGGTTAGGGAAGACCACCAATTTCCACAAGAGTGAAATTTATATATCTTCTATCACTCTGAAGATTTGACCAGTAACTTAAAGTCACATATAGTATGCGTGGAACTTGAAATTCAAGTATTGAATAAGTAGTATAAATGTGTCCAACAAAGCCACAACTAATGTGATTTTTTTATTTATTTGTGTTGATATAATTTATTTTGTCGCTTTTTTACAACTTTAATTGTTTACTTTATTTCAATAGTTAACATTGGATGATAAAAATTGTAATGGTTTGTATATGTCAACTAAGTGGTTTGGGATTAGAATCCTCATTATACAAAATTTATATTAAAAATATCATTTTAACAATACTCTAAAATTAAAAATCAAAAACATTAGTTTAGTTTGCAATTCTAATTTAAAACTTTCTTCAATTTTTTTAAGAATTTCTATCTCACCTTTATTTTCAATTTCGGGTGGAAGGAGTTAAAAAATAAAATAAAATATACAACTTATTTTTAAAAACTAATTTAGGGACATTCTTTACCTTGAAACAATCTTATTTGAATCATGCACAACCGTTATTCAGGAAAAAGTAAACTTAATTGCATCTCTAAGACTCTAAGTCACAATTGAATATATAAAACTTTATTTAGTTTTTAAAATTATAATAGCTTATTGGAATGAATAAATTAGTAAAATAGTTATTGAAATGGTGTGTCATAAACCAATTTAGTCTTTGATATTGTAATTAAGAACCAAATTAATATTTAAAATAAATGGAATGGTAAAATAGTACTTAAAATTATAATCATCAATCAATTTAATTCTTAACATTATCATAACAAACAAATTGGTTGACAACTATAAAAAATTAATTACACCTAAGCCTTTTTCTACTTCCCTAACTAAATATAAACATACATTTAGAGATAAAAAAAAAGGTAGAATCAAAATTTATAATTACAGATCAATTTGTTATATTATCATTATTATTTAGAACTAAATGGATTGATAGTTTATAATCTTAAGAATAGTCATTGAAAGATTAAATTTATCGATGATAAATAATCTCAAGACAAGTTGTGTTATTTAATTGATTTCAGAGAATAATTTCACCGACACAATTTCAATACTTATTTTAAGAAAAAAATAAGTTAGGTGATCTATCTATGCCTTTTGAAAAACGTGAAACAACATAATACAGTGTTGTTATACCTGTGACGGTCTTTGGCAGAGTCGACATGTACCATGCTTCTTATCGTGAAGTAAAAATCTTTCTTTTTTCTGCATACCACACCCTTGGATTTCGTTATCCATGACCCATTTGTTCTTGAGAATTCCTTGCTTCCCTAACCATGTTTCCCCTTCGGTGGTAAAATTTTGTCCACCTACAAAAATTCACCTTGGCTGCATCAAAACAAATCTCAGACAAATATTCACCAAGGCTTCTTCTGTTCATTGCCTCCCGAGGTGCTTCCTTTCATCACTTACAACGTAGTTGATGCTGTTCTAGCAGCTAAGATTCCTTTTGAATTTCAAGGACCTTCTTGTTTTCTTCATCCTATTATATCATGTATGTACTTTTTCATGCATGTTGCTACTACCCATTATTCAGAAACCTTCATTGTGTGCTGTTCGTTTGCACTTGTATCAATTTTTTTTTCTAACACCGTAGGTTATGCTCCTTTCATAGTGTATGGATGCATCACTACCCTCACCCCTTTGTTTTCAAGCAAAATTGTGAATTTTTAAGTCAAAAGGGATCATGTCAAATATAAGCTTTGGAATAGTTAATTTGTGGCTTGCTTTGTGATAGAAAAGAAAATTTAGCATATAGCCAATTCCTGATCATTCGTTGAACTTGTGTTTCATTACCTTCATGTTGAGCCAGCAGCATGAGTTCTCTCACCGGACTTGCTCCACTTGAAGCTGTGCTCTTTGATGTAGATGGAACACTCTGTGATTCTGATCCACTCCACTATTATGCTTTGCGAGAAATGCTCCAAAAGGTACTTTTCTTTTCTTAGTATAAAAGTCTTAATGGAAAACATTTACAAAATAATTCAGTTATTTTGTTGCAATATTCCTCTTGTGGTAGTTGCAAATCACCATCACCAAGCCCATGATCAATAGCTATTAGTAAAATAACACGGACCTTGCTGGCTGTCAGATTGGTTTTAATGGAGGTGTTCCTATAACGGAGGAATTTTTTTTTGAAAAATTTTCTGGCAAGAACAGCTTTGATACTGCCTCAGTTGTCTTTCCTGATGATCTAGAACAAGGTTTGAAGTTTGTAGAAGATAAGGAAGTCATGTACCGGAGGTAAACCCTGCTCTCTCTCTCTCTCTCTATATATATATATCTATGTATCTACCCTTCCTCCATGTGGTTCATTTGAAACTTCAGAAGATAACTCCCTGATGGACTATCCAGATTGGCGGAGGAGCAACTGAAGCCTGTGAAAGGCCTTGATAAATTGAGGACATGGGTTGAAAAGCATGGCCTGAAGAGAGCTGCAGTTACCAATTCTCCAAGAGTAAATGCAGAACTCATGATCTCAAAACTTGGTCTCTGGGACTTCTTTGATGCTCTTATTATTGGTGATGAATGTGAACGTGGTAAACCTCATCCCGACCCCTACTTGAAAGCTCTTGAAGTTCTGAAGGCATCGAAGGATCATACATTTGTATTTGAGGTCTGCATTTTTGTGATGTCCGAGTGAAGAAGAACTTGTTCTAGACCTGCTTTTGACATACTTTCTATTTTTCTGTGATAGGATTCTTTTTCAGGGATTACAGCTGGAGTGGCAGCTGGGATGCCTGTTATTGGCATAGCTTCACGAAACCCAGAGGATTTACTGATGAAAGCAAAGCCTGCCTTTCTGATTAAGGATTATGAGGATCCAAAATTGTGGGCAGCTTTAGAAGATCTTGACAAGCCTGGTGCCGATAAGTTGGAATTTCTGGATAAAAACATTTAGCAAGAAGTTTGATAGGCCTAATTCTGATGAGTCTTCATGTCAGAAAAAATAAAAGGCAATTACAATTTATGTTTTGTATGTGACAGTGAACTTTCTACATGTATAAGTTATTATTTAGTCGGGGAAGAATGTGATTATTGTTGGATAGACAGTTATATTACAATCACAGGTGTTTCATTGGGATTAAATCTGCTGTCCACTTTCAGGTCACATTGTCTTCCCCACTTACGAAAAGTTGACATATCCTTAGTTAATACCAATAATTTTTACTGAAATTCAGAAAATGTCCCTTATAAATCACTAAAATTGTTTCAAGAGGATAATATTTTGTGTTAGTTTAGCGTTGGCCTTGAAAATTGCAATCGTAAGTGGACTATTATTTATATCTATAGAATCTATTTTCTCGCAAAAAAGAACCCAAACATGTAAGTATATTGATGAAGTCAGGGATGATGGTGAACCAGAGAAGATATTACAAAGTGGGGACTCCGAAAGAGGCTGTGATGGCATTTTACCTATCATAGAAGAATTAAATAATTAGTCTTGAATGCCTAACTTTTTACGTTAAACTATCCTATAGCAGAATCCTATTATCCTCGACGAGGATATGGCTACAAATATTTTACATTCTCCAAATTCTATAGTAGTGGAAGCCAGGTGCACCATCCAGATAACAGAAAACAACATCTCTTAAAGAAGCGTATGCAATTTATCGTCTGAGAAGAACATATGAACTGTCCCCTTCACCAATATCCAACTACATCCGGGTGCCTTCCTCACACCCTTCAACCTCATTTCTTCTCTTAATTTCATCTCCTCGATATGCCTATCATTTGCGGCATATATGTTACAAAGGGCCACATGACCAGGTGCATTTAAAGGATCCAATTCAAACAGTCGTTTGGCTGCACGCGTAGCAACATCTGTATCACTTTTACTCAACCCACACACTCCAATCAGAGCACCCCAAACAGCATGATTTGGTTCGACAGGAAGCTTCAACACAAACTCCTCTGCATCCTTCACCTTTCCTGCTCGACCCAGAAGATTGATAATACTGATGCAGTGCTCCAAGCTAGGTTGAATACCATAAGCATTAACCATAGCAATAAAAAACTCCCACCCTTTATCAACAAGACCCGCATGAGCACATGCTGTCAGGACACCCAGGAATGTAAGGTCATCTGGGTAAATTCCGAATTCAAGCATGGTCTCGTACACTTTTAAAGCTTCGGTGGCCCTCCCATGATCTGAAAGACCCATGATCATGGAGTTCCAAGATATTTTGTCCCGGCAAGTCATGTTAGAGAATACCCTATATGCATCATCTAGCTCCCCACATTTTGCATACATTGCAATTAGAGAGTTCCCGAGAATCAAATCATCTTCAGACACAGTCTTGAACTGCATACCGTGTAATTGCCGCCCCTGATCTAGATATGCAACTGAACCCATCGCTCCGAATAGAACAGCATATGTAGAACTCATAGGAGAAACACCATGATCCATCATCTCAGCAAATAAGCAGAAGGCTTCAGCAATGAGCTCATTCTGCACATACCCATAAATCATCTCAGTCCACGCAATGGAATCCCTATCAGGCATGTCATTAAACAATTTCCAAGCCTCCAGTACTCGACCAGCGCTAAGATAGCCAGCAATCATGCAAGTTGATGCAACCTTATTCGGAATGGGTACCATGTCAAACAACTCTTGAGCTCTTGCCAACTGACCGGCCCGAACATAACCATTTATCATGGCATTGAAACACTGATCATCACAGTCTTTCAGATTACCTTCAAACACATTGCGAGCAGAATCCATAATACCAAACCCAGAGTACATCCTAACAAGACCTCTATGCAACCTACCATCATAATCATCAATCCGCCAGCTGTTAACAATCAGCTGAGCATGCACCTGCTTGCCAAGGCAACAAAAACCCAAACCACCACAAGCATAAATAAGAGAAACAAAGGTCTCTCCGTTGGGTTCCACATCAGAAACTCTCACCATTTCACTAAAAAGCAGCAATGCCTTTTCATACAAGCCATTCCAAGCAAACCCACCAATCATAGCCGTCCAAGAAACAATATTTTTCTCCGGCATAGCCCGAAACAAACAAAAAGCACCTTCAACATCCCCCTCACGGCAATAACCAGATATCATGCTAGTCCAAGTAATCACATTCCTAAACTCCATCTTGTCAAACAACTCTCTAGCCTCGTCCATTCTACCCCTCTCAACATACCCCGCAATCATAGCATTCCACGAAACCACATTCTTGCAAGGAATCTCCTCAAAAACCATCCTCGCATCCTCCAAATCCCCACTCCTAAGCAACGCCGCCACCATCGCGTTCCACGAAACAACATTCCTCTCAGGCATCACATCGAATACCTTCCTCGCATCCTCGATCCTCCCCGCGTCCGAAAAACCACAAATCATGGCAGTCCAAGAAACAACATTCTTCTCGGGCATGGTTTCGAAGAACTGGAAACCCTCGTTGAGCATGCCGGAGCGGAGGTACGCTGTCAACATGGCATTCCAAGTGACGAGGTTTCTGTGAGGCATTATGTCGAACAGTGTGCGAGCTTCGGCCACGTAACCGTGGCGGGAGAAGTTGGATAGTAGCGACGTCCAGCGAACCACGCGTGCATGAAGGTCACCTCCGGAGGAATTTTGAAGGAGCTTTCGCGCTTCGTTGTGGAAGCCATTGGATAGGTAGTGGAGGAGCAGAGGCTCGTCGCATTCGCATTTGCAATAGTTAGTGCCATAGACATGACGCACACTGCGAAATGAACATGCCAAAATCCTCACCAAGATTGATGAATGGTGACGCAGCATAATAACACATGAGCTTAAAAGGGATCTCTAATTCATCAACCAGTAAAAATTTGTTTCAACATAATCAATAATTTTAAATTTTAAATATGTAATTATGTAAAATAAATAAAATTTTATTATCAACCATGGAGTGAAGGATAATATTGTTCTTTTTCATTTAAAAGTTAAATTAAAAAATTTGTTTAAATAAAAGTTCAAAAGAGGAAAACGGTGCAATCCCTAAAGAGAGCGGGGAGGAGGCAAAACATAAGACAGAGAGAAGACAACCTTAGCCGAAAACAAAGCATGGGAATACTGTGGTGGCGAAAGGGGAATAAACCCAAAGAACCATCTTCATCAATTTCCAAATCCAACGGTGCAGACACAGCCAAGCCCCTTCCGGAGGCCCCAGGCATGAACGGCGCCGTCGAGGTTCCCCGACCACCCAACGCCGCCGTGTCGATTTTCGAGTTCGGCTCCGTCGCCGCCTCCGCTGACAAGGTCACGCTCACCGGCTACTGCCCCGTGTCCGAAGACCTCGAGCCCTGCCGCTGGGAGATCCTCCCGGCGATTCAGTCCAACGCGCCTCAGTTTCGCGTGGTTTTCTGATATCATCTCTCTCTTCTACTTGTGCCGCTTATGCTTGTTGGATTCAGTTTTATCTACTTTTTGC
>Ga0209489_102931_pt1 | contig 34010 bp, 18 predicted proteins | sample SiratrowhiteBW_FD_187527 | JGI IMG/M metagenome (GOLD analysis project Ga0209489, IMG submission 187527) | Root nodule microbial communities of legume samples collected from California, USA - Siratro white BW (SPAdes) (version 2) | ecosystem: Host-associated > Plants > Roots > Nodule | place...
ATATATATATAATATCTTAATCGAAATAATGATGAAAACGATGATTTAAAGATAAAATAATTTTAAAAAATAAAAATAAAATCGTCACCATAATTTATTATGAAAATCTATAAAAAAAATAAATGTACGTGAAACGAAGTTAAGTAAGATGAAAAGATGAGTGTGATATTTTAAAATGATTATTTTTTTTAAATAAAAAGAAAATCATGAATACAAATAAAAATAAAGAAATATTTTTTTATTTGGAGACTCAACAAAGGTTTGATCTTATTTCAATAATGAAAATTCAAGATTTACATAGTTTTAGTTATGAAATTATTTATTAAGGTGTCTGATGTTTTTTTATTTATGAAAATTTTATATATTTTTTTCTTTTTTAGAGATCTGATATTTAGAAATTTGGTATTTTGAAAATTTGATATTTTTAAGAAATTTTTGATATTTTTTTATGTATTTTTCAAATAAAATTTCATGTTGGATATCACTTGACATGTACATATTATCCAAAGGAAATAATAAAATTTTTCTTATATTAAATTCCGCATGACGCCTACAGTCATTTGGACATTCAATCAAATAAAGCTTAAGAAGAAACGATGCATGGGTGAAAAATAAGTGTTGCAAGTAGCAAAAGTTAAAAAACAAATTGATGGTCCAAAATTTTTAACAAAACAAAAGAAAATAATAAAAAATGGGACAAGAGAGTGAATGAGTGTGTAGTAAGGGATTCCATAGGTGTTACTTGACTTGACATGGTGTGATGTGACACTGGAAAAAAGGTGCACTTAGCAGTTGGGCCTGGTTAAAGTACACTCAACTAGACTTGGTAAAAGGTGCAATCGGTTATGTTTGGTGCAAGGGCACTCGAGTTAACTTGGTGACAAGACTCACTCGGTTAGGAAGGGCACTTGGTTCGGCTTGGTGACGAGGCACTCAGGCAAAAGGACACTCAATTTGGCTTGGTGACGAGGCACACTCGGTTAGCTTAGTGATGAGGCACTCGGTTCGGCTTGGTGACGAGGCACACTTGGTTTAGGATTGGTAAATGGCACTCGGGGCTTGGTAAGAGGCACTTGGTTCTACTTGCTAAAAGGCACACACAGGCTTGGTAAGAGGCACTCGGTTCTGCTTGGTAAAAAGTACTCGGACTTGCTTGAGGCACTCAGTTCAGCTTCTTAAAAGGCAAACTTGGGCTTGGTAAGAGGCACTCAATTCTGCTTGCTAAAAAGCTCACTTAGGCTTGGTATGAGGTATACGGTTCCACTTGCTAAAAGACACAATAGAGCTTGGTAAGAGGCACTCGGTTCTACTTACTAAAAGGCACATTGGGCCTTGGTAAGAGACACTCAATTCTGCTTGCTAAAAGGCACACTCAGCCTTGATAAGAGGCACCCGATTCTGCTTGCTAAAAGGCACACTCGGGCTTGGTAAGAGGCACTCAGTTTTGCATGCTAAGGCATACTTAGGCTTTGTGACAATTTTTTCTATTTTCTTCTTCTCTTCTCTTTTTTTCTATTTTTGTTTGATTCAGAAATGGTGTTTGTGTTGGCATTGACAATGTAATGGGGATAGATATTGGTAGGTTCATTTGTGTCTTGAGTTAGGTTGGCTGACAGAGTGTGGTGAAAGCGGGAGGTTTGAACAACAGTGTGGTGATGGTCACATGTTTGTTAATATGTTAGAAAGGAAGTGAAACATTTGATGGGCTGGTGGTGTACAGTTCATGGTCGAGAAGAATAAGGGCTATTGGAGTTTGGGTGGGTGGTGGCGGCTAGATACGAAAATGAAAAAAAAGAAAATAAAGAAAACAAGAACAAAAGTTACCGTTACGTGAGCACTCATAAATCACCAATTCTTCGTTCTTCTTTCTCTTCTTCTTCTTTGCTTCTGGTTTCTGAATAAGAATTTGCCAAACAAGCATAATCCTAGTTGTCAAAAAATAAACCAATTCACCATGCCCCTATGACATTTCTGTTTCTCTAATACTATTTTTTAATCAATTCACTTTATCACAGAAACTGAAGAATAAATTCTCTTAATTTCCTCTTATTTTCAATTAATTTTAATTAAGAAAATTGAACATGCAATTCAAATTCAACTATGTAATGAATTTTCTTTAAATTCAATTAAAAGGAAAAATTGAAGGGTCCAATTACAATATGGATGATTATGTAAAAGGAGTGTACAAGTTATGAGAAGAGGGGTGTAATAAGCAAACTTGACCCAAGTGAGAGAGAGGTGCACGAAAGGAAAAGAGGTAGTATAATGAGTAGATGTCATTTTTAATTTGAAACTTTGATAAATTGGACTTTAACAAAAACATCAATTTTATTATTATTTATTTTCTTTTTTTTCAGTATTTTCCTTTTATTCATTTTTAAAAAAAAATGTAGGACGGATTTTTTTTTTATTAAAACTTTATTTTCTATTATTCTATTAAAATTTTGTTTTTTTTTCTTTTTTATTCATACAAATGAAATAGGATGAACCTTATATAATTTTAATTTTTAAAAATAAAATGTAAATGAATAATATTTTGATAGCAATGTATTCTCATACCCATATCTTAGACGAATCTCACAAAAGTTATATATTCTCGGCTTTCTTTAATTAGACACGTGACCAAAGATACAAGAGTTAAAATATATCCCTATTTTAGTCCTTAACATTTTTTAAACCTAGATTTCTCTTCTAAAAATTATTATCTACTCTTCAGATTTTAAATTATAGTTTTGCAATATCAAAAACCTAAGTTACTGATTTGACAACCAAAAATCATGATTTCATAACCAAATTGATGTTTTAAAATTCTCCTGAAGATCACATTAAGGCTCTGTTTGTTTTTTACGATGAATTATGGTGGACGGATGGTTACAGAAGAAATGCAGGAAAAACTCGAAATTCTCTGAACAAAATATTAATTTAATATTGTAAAGAATAGCGGCTCACTTTCCCTTTGCGGATGCAAAGATTTGCTTTATATATATATATATATATATAATAATTGATTTATTAATATTTTTATTTAAATTATAATAAAATAAATATAATTATTTTATGATAAAATAATATTAATTATTATTACTATTAATCATTATTATTACTAAAATAATAATAATTTACTAAAAATTATTAAATAATATTAATAAAAATAAATTTATAATTTTTTTATTTTATATATTAAAATATCTATTATATCATTTACAAACTTTTACAAATTTTTTATTTAAATCTCACCATCTTTTTCTTAATTCAAATAATTTAACATTTCATACACTTTCATTTTAAATCAATTCAAATTCACTCTTTCAAAAGCGGATTATCTAATTCAAACAAAGTCTAAAAATTTAATAATACTTAAATATTGTAACTACTTTTACATGACAGTTAATAATCTTGTAAAAGGGTTCAACACAATAGTTTGGATTTGCATCAAAGATCACAGTGAACTATGAAAAACAATAGAATTTGTTTTAATAAATATGTCAAATCAACAGTTTAAATGTTGCAAAACAAAAGTAAAGAATGAGACTAATTAAAAGTTCATATAAGCGGTGTTTGCACCAAAGATCACAGTGAACTATGAAAAAAATAGAAATTTTTTTAATAAATATGTCAAATCAACAGTTTAAATATTGCAAAACAAAAGTAAAGAATGAGACTAATTAAAAGTTCATATAAGCGGTGTTTATGTAACTATAAAGTTAAAAGTTCATATAAGTGGTGTCTATATTATTTTAAGAGATTTGTAATATAAAATCATATCTTAACTTTCTTTTTCGCTCTTTCTTCAATTTAGGATTTTCTTATGGTTGGTATTAGGATTTTTCAATTCTCTTTGTAAGAGTCCTAGAATTCCTTTAGTGCAGTATTTTATATGTGTTTAAAAGAATCTCTAAAGCTTATATTACAAACATAATGTATATATGAAGAGAAATCGATGGATGTTAAAAAAAGAGAAACAAACATAAAAGAAGCAAGAGAGTGAGAAAGAAGGAAAGGAATTTGACGAACCTAAAAGAAATAATGATCAAAAGGTTTGGGACAAAATGTCAAGTATAAAAGCTAGCTGAGAAATTTGACGAACCTTGAAATTTCTAGAAGCACATGTTACATATTAAAAAAAGTGAAACCTTTTAAAAATTCTCAAGCACAAACAACCTTAAAAGTAGATCTAATAAAACCCTCCATTCAAAAACATAAAATAAAACATAATTTAAAAATAAAGATTAAAATAAAATGTAATTTACAACGATTTATTAAAGATTATAAACCCTTACCTACTCTTTATTAAAAAATCACTAACACTCACTCGAGATTTAAAAATCTAAAGTATATATATGTATAAGTGAATGTTATTGTACTCCACTAATAAAGTCAGTTAAAATTTAAAAAAAAATTACAATAATTTTAAAGTAAAATACAAAATAACTACATTCAAAACTATTTTAAAAAATACTCTATGAAACTTTTTAGAAATAACACTAAATACAAACTACTTTCTATTGAGAAAAAGAAAACTAAAATTAAAATATCATATCATACATAACTATTACTCTGACATAACCTTCTTGTGCTTTAAGAAAAAGTTAATTTGAGCAGCATTGATTCCTGATGACCTTGTAAGATGGCCAGTAGATTTTCCAACCTTACACAATAATTGAAAGAGTATTTGTTTGAACTGAGACTCAATTCAAAGAGTATTTGATCAAAGATATCTGCAATGGAAATTATTACTGTATGTTTATGGTATTTAAGAAATAATCATTTGATAACTTCCCCAAGTCAGACAGGAGTCCTTAATTGCAACAATATTTAACTATCAAACAGACAAGCTTACAGAGGTAAATGAATTGATGAATTTTTTGACACAGCAAATATGAGCTCTGCATTTGCAATTAGTTTAATAGTCCTGACTTTTGTTGATTGCGAAGTAGATAGCAGGAAATGCCTCGGTTACAATACCAATTATTTTATATCCATTATCTTACAGAATTTCATTGGAGAGGCTGATATGTACTATTCTGATTAGTGTGGTTTATCAATGACACAAAGTTTATAAATGATAGTGACACAAAGTTTATAAATGATATCTACTGGTGTTAAGAGACACTTATCTCTCTGTCTTTTCTAGCTAGATTGATGTTTCTTATCAACATCGTGATTGATTGGATGATAAACTGAATTAGTCCTTTTTTTTTAATATTTTTTAAATATAAACAACTTGAAAGGATTTTATTTTGTCGATTTGAAGATCAAGAATAAAACAGTAAATATATCGAAAAATATAAAATTCTCACATCATCTTTGTTGGTGTGACAAATTATGACATCCTAGTGTTGGCATAATTTCAAAAGCGAATGTGACAAATCGGTTTGAAATACTCCATGTGTTGGCATAAATCACAATTTAAAAATGAAGATCAAAAAATAAAAAATAAAAAATAAAATGTGATTTAGAATGATTTAATTAAAAATTGTCATCTTGCAATTTATTAAAAAACCGCTAACAATTCCAAAAATTTTCAATATATGCGTGTCCAATTAAAGGTTAGTGTAATCTCTATTAATAAACTTAGTTAAAATTAAGAATTTTTATAATGATTTAAAAATACAAAATAACTACAAGTCAAAACTAATTTAAAAAATATTTTACCAAAATTTCTAAAAATAACACTATATATTAATAAAATAATTTTGTTGATCAACTTAAACAAACTACTTTCCAATTATTAGAAAAGGAAAAAACTAAAATTAAAATATCATATCATACATAACCATTGTAAAGTTCTAAAAAATATTGTCAAAAACATTATATATAAGATGCATAATACTGCCGCCAGCATTTATAAATAAAGATAAAATTCTTACAAAAGGAATCCTAGTACGAGTGTCATGTTCTTTAAACAGATTAATGTAATCCTCCTTCTTATAAGATGTTTTCCAAGACAATACTATATTTTGATTTGACAAGTCTAAGAATATATATATAATTAATGTTCTATACAAAAATTATAAATATATTATTTTAACTTATAAGTGTTTTTAAACACGCATGTTTATTTTATTAAAGACTTAACTATGTTTTTATTCTCAATTTTAGACTGAATATTTTTTAATTCTCTCAGTTTAAAATGATTTCAGTCTATTAATATTTTTTAAATGTGTTTAAAGTTTCTAAATACTAAATTTGGGAGGTGAAATAAATTTTTTTTCAAACTATCTTTTAGTAATATTCAGAACTAGAGTCAGATTTATTTTGAAATTTTGAGATTAAAATGAATTAGGAGCTCGAAATCCACCAAAATGATGACAATTGTTTATTTTATACTTATAATTTTGTATGCATGGATGAAATTGATTTAGGTACTAAAACTATTAATATCTTTGAAGAAACGCATCTTAAATCTTGGGAGAGAATGATAATGAAGTCTCACGAGCCAAAAACAAATGGAGAAAATTAGTTTTCCAAATTCTTTGTTGTTAAAAGAACCAAAAATAGTCATTGAAAATGAGTTTTGTTAATTCTTTTAAAAATTCTTTAATGGGTTTTTAAGGAATATTTGTCTATTTGTGAGTAATTAAACTTATATTAGGGTCCACAAACAACATGAAAAATAAACATGAAAACTCTCTTTCTTAACAAAAGACAAAAGCACGTGAACAAAAAAAACAAGATACCTTGATCTCGAGATTAGGAGAAGTAAAATCCTCAATCTAATTTTTAACATATAACAATAATAACAATAATAATATCTTTTCAAAAATTTTAAAAATATGCAGAAATTAAACTATTCCCTGAAACGTTATTCTCATAAATCACCCATCTGTCAACTAACTCTTTCCTGAAATGTTAGATCTCTTTCTGAAAATATCATCCTCCCCTCCTCTCAACCTAGCGTGTGCATAACTCTGTCAGGAGTTTCCTGCTCAATTTGACTTTGCCTTGAAGATACATCAACCATGCAAAAGGATTGTTGTCAATAGAAGTCTTATGGTCTTCCTTAAGCATTATATTAGCAAGTCTCATAAATGTTGTCCTACAACATTGTCGGGTACAATTTTGGAATACCCATACATGCTCAAGGGGTGGAAGCACTAAGTAGTTAGCCCTGGTCAGCTAAGTGGTTCGCTGGGCACAATTTTGGAACACCCACACGTGCCCCAGGGGTGGAAGGACTAAGTGGTTAGCCTAAGTCACCTAAGTAGTTCGCTGGGTACAATTTTGGAACACCCACACACGTGTCAGGGGTGGAAGCACTAAGTGGTTAGCTCTGGTAAGCTAAGTGATTCGCTGTGTATAAATTTGGAACACACACGTGCCCCAGGGGTGGAAGGACTAAGTGGTTATCCAGGTCACCTAAGTGGTTTGTTGGGTACAATTTTGTAACACCCACACATGCCCAAGGGGTGGAAGCACTAAGTGGTTAGCCCTGGTCAGCTAAGTGGTTCGCTGGGCACAATTTTGGAACATCCACACGTGCCCCAGGGGTGGAAGGACTAAGTGGTTAGCCCAGGTCACCTAAGTGGTTCGCTGGGTACAATTTTGAAACACCTACACATGCCCAAGGGGTGGAAGCACTAAGTGGTTAGCCCTAGTCAGCTAAGTGGTTCGCTGGGCACAATTTTAGAACACCCACACGTGCCCCACGGGTGGAAGGACTAAGTGGTTAGCCCAGGTCACCTAAGTGGTTCGCTGGGTACAATTTTGGAGCACTTACACACGTGTCAGGGGTGGAAGCACTAAGTGGTTAGCTTTGGTCAACTAAATGGTTCGCTATGTATAATTTTGGAACACACACATGCCCCAGGGGTGGAAGGACTAAGTGATTAGCTCAGGTCACCTAAGTGGTTCGTTGTGTATAATTTTGGAACACCCACACTTCTCAGGGGTGGAAACACTAAGTGGTTAGCTCTGATCAGCTAAGTGGTTAGTTGGGCACAATTTTGGAACACCCACTCATGCTCCAAGGATGGAAGAACTAAGTGGTTAGCTCAGGTCACATAAATGGTTCGCTGGGTACAATTTTGGAACACCCACACACGTCTCAAAGGTGGAAGGACTAACTGGTTAGCCCTGGTCACTTAAGTGGTTCGCTGGACACAAGTGGTTTGCTCAGTAAGAATGTGGCATACAGAAGAAAACTGAACAGAAAACCCCCCAAGAACTGATCTTTTTGGTAGAAGGAGGACATTGGCGTACGTAAAGGAAGCAAGGATGGAAACCAGCAACCCAGATCACAACAAGAAACCATTTTTTCGCATACATGCATAACCGGTAAGGAAAAACAAATCCTCTGAACGAGATCTAAACATAAACGAAGTAAAGATGGACACCAGCAACTAAAAAGCACACTGGCAACCAAAAAGCACACCAAAAAACTATTTTTAAACATATACATGTATCAAGAACGAAATCAGAAACAAAAACAAGTCAAGCACACCAACCAAAACAAGCAGGAAACATGATTCATAGCAACAATGGTTTCAGTTTAGGGTCCAGAGCATACCAAGAAAGCGAATGGTGGAGCGTTGATTCACGGACGGAAACACCACAACAACGGTGGATGCTTGGGTTGACGGTCGGACGAAGGCCCAATCGCACTTTTCCTCTGTTCCCTCTCCTTTAGCGGCGGGGGAATGAGAGTAATGCTTATGTCTCCGTCTTGTCTACCTAGATTGATGTTTTATCAACATCGTGATTGATTGGATGATAAACTGAATCAATCCATTTTTTTCAATATTTTTTAAATATGAACAATTTGAAAGGATTCTATTTTGTCGATTTGAGGATCACGGATGAAACAGTAAACACATCGAGAAGTGTAAAATTCTGACATCATCTTCATTGGTGTGACAAATTATGACATCTTTATCGTTGGTGTTGACATAATCTCAAAAGCAAATGCGACAAATTAGTTTGAAATACTCAATGTGTTGACATAAATCACAAATCACAAATGAATTTCAAAAAATAAAACTGATTTACAATTATTTAATTAAAATTTGCGATTCTGTGATTTATTAAAAAACCGCTAATAATTTACAAAATTCTCAATATATACGTGTCCAACTAAAGGTTAGTGTAATCTCTATTAATAAATTTAGTTAAAATTAAAAATTTTTATGTTGATTTAAAAATAAAAAAAATACAAAATAACTACAAGTCAAAATTAATTTAAAAAATATTTAACCAAAATTTCTAAAAATAACACTCTATGTTAATAAAAGATTTTTGTTGATCAACTTAAACAAACTACTTTCCAATTATTGGAAAAGGAAAAAAAGTGAAATTAAAATATCATCATACATAACTATAGTAAAATTATAAAAAATATTGTCAAAAACATTATCTATAAGATGCAAAACACTACCGGAAGCATTTATAAATAAAGATAAAATTCTTACAAAAGGAATCCTAGTGCTAGTGTCATGCTTCCTTCAACATATTAATGTTTTCCAAGACAATATTGTATTTTGATTTGACTAGTCCAAGAATATATTATATAATTAATGTTCTATAGAAAAATTATAAATATATTATTTTAATTTATAAGTGTTTTTAAACACGCATGTTTATTTTATTAAAGACTTGATTATGTTTTTATTCTCAATTTTAGATTGAATATTTTTTAATTCTCTCAGTTTAAAATTATTTCAGTCTATAAATCATTTTTAAATGTGTTTAAAGTTTTTAAATACTAAATTTTTGAGAGATGAAATAACAATTGTTTCAAACTATCTTTTAGTAATATTTGCAAAATTAGAGTCAGATTTATTTTAAAATTTTGAGATTAAAATGGATTAGAAGCTCGAAATCCACCAAAATGATGACAATTATTTATTTTATACTTATAGTTTTGTATGTATGGATGAAATTGATTGAGATACTAAAACTCTTAATATCTTTGAAGAAACATCTTAAATCTGAAAGAAAATGAGAAAAGAAAATGAGAATGAAGTGTGACGAGCCAAAAATAAATGGAGAAAATTAGTTTCCCAAATTTTCTATTGTTAGGAGAACTAAAACTAGTCATTGAAAATGAGTTTTGTTAATTCTTTTAGAAAGTCTTTAATGGATTTTTAGGAATATTTGTCTATTTGTGAGTAACTAAACTTATATTAGGGTTCACACTAGAATAAACATGAAAAACTCTCTTTCTTAATAAAAGACAAAAGCATGTGAAAAAAAAAACAAGATACTTCGATCTTGAGATTAGGAGAAGTAAAAATCTTCAATCTAATTTTTAACATATAATAATAATAACAATAATAATATTTTTTCAAAACTTTTAAAAATATACAGAAATTAAATATAATACCCATATAAACTAAATACAATTATAATATGTTTAGAAAATAATCTGAATGAGATGATATAATTTGTATACACAAAATAAAATGTAAATCATGTATAAAATATATTCCTATGTAAATTAAAATTTCAATGTTTTAATATTTTTTTAATATTTTTTAATATTTGATTAGATGAAAAACTAAATCCAACACTTTTTTTTAAATATGAACAGCTTGAAAGAATCTTATTTTGTCGATTTGAAGATCACAACTGAAACAGTAAACATAGAGGGTGTAAAAATCTGATATCATCCTTATTGGTCTGACAAATTCTGAAATACTCAATGTGTTGACATAAATCACAAATGAAGTTCAAAAAATAAAATTGATTTACAATGATTTAATTAAAATTTGTGATTTATTTAAAAACCGCTAACAATTTACAAAATTTTCAATACATGCGTGTCCAACTAAAGGTTAGTATAATCTCTATTAATAAATTTAGTTAAAATTAAAATTTTTTATAGTGATTTAAAAATAAAAAAATACAAAATAACTACAAGTCAAAACTAATTTAAAAAATATTTTACCAAAATTTCTAAAAATAACACTATGTTAATAAAAGAATTTTGTTGATCAACTTAAACAAACTACTTTCCAATTATTAGAAAAGGAAAAAAACTAAAATTAAAATATCATATCATACATAACCATAGTAAAGTTATAAAAAATATTATCAAAAACATTATCTATAAGATGCAAAACAATGTCGCAAGCATTTATAAATAAAGATAAAATTATTACAAAAGGAATCCTAGTGTCAGTGTCATGCTTCTTTCAACATATTAATGTTTTCCAAGACAATACTGTATTTTAATTTGACTAGTCGAAGAATATATTATACAATTAATGTTCTATAGAAAAATTATAAATATATTATTTTAACTTATAAGTGTTTTTAAACACACATGTTTATTTTATTAAAGACTTAATTATGTTTTTATTCTCAATTTTAGACGGAATATTTTTTAATTCTCAATTTAAAATGATTTCAGTCTATTAATATTTTTAAAATGTGTTTAAAGTTTCTAAATATTAAATTTGGGAGATGAAATAACAGTCTTTTCAAACTATCTTTTATTAACATTTGCAAAACTAGAGTCAGATTTATGTTAAAATTTTGACATTAAAATGGATTAGAGCTCGAATTTCACCAAAATGATGATAATTGTTTATTTTATGTTTATAATTTTGCATGCATGGATGAAATTGATTGAGGTACTAAAACTCTTAATATCTTTAAAGAAACACATCTTAAATCTTGGGAGAATGAGAATGAAGTATCACGAGCCAAAAATAAATAGAAAAAATTAGTTTTCCAAATTTTCTGTTGTTTAAAGAACTAAAAATAGTCATTGAAAATGAGTTTTGTTAATTCTTTTAGAAAGTCTTTAATGGATTTTTAGGAATATTTATCTATTTGTTAGTAATTAAACTTATATTAGGATCCACAAACAGTGTGAAGAATAAACATAAAAAATTTTCTTTCTTAACATAAGACAAAAAACACGTGAAAAAAAAAAAACAAGATACTTGGATCTCGAGAATAGAAGAAGTAAAAATCCTTAATCTATTTTTTAATATATAATAATAACAACAATAATAATATCTTTTCAAAACTTTTAAAAATATACAGAAATTAAATATAATACCCATATAAACTAAATATAAATTTTAATATGTTTCGAAAATAATCTGAATGACATGATATAATTTGTATATACAAAATAAAATGTAAATCATGTATAAAATATGTTCGTATGTAAATTAAAATTTCAATGTCATGTCTCTTAAAAAATTAAAAAAAATTGATCAAATTTTTATTAGTAAAATATCTAATAATAAGACCTAAAGTATAATTAAGTCTATATTTATAATCTACATCAACAGGTTCTTGATATTTTAGAATTAAACTATGAAAAGTGCTAACACCGCATCTTTTAACCGACTTTCTTTGAAGTGAAACTTCTCAATCAAGGAAAAATGATTGAAAATAGCAAAACCAAGAAGAAATATTAGCTACAATATAAAATTCACAAATGTTCATACTTTTTCATTAACAAAGAAAGAGAGTACACCAAAAATGTAAAGTATTAGAGTGATATTATTAAATTTAGTTTTTAAGAAAGTGAAAATTTGTTCTTGTTAATCTAACACATGTTTAAGGATTAAAATAATTGTATTTTATTTTTAAAAAACTAAATGAGCCTTAACTAGTATATTTATATTCTTAAACTATTTTATGCAATAAATGATTTTGTATGCCCTTATGGTTTAAGTTATCCACTAAGGATAGAATAATAGAAGGTAATAAAATATAGATAAATAAATAGCAATAAATAGCAACAGAAGGCACCACAGCAACAGAAGGCACCACGTATTGTTTCCTTTGGTTCCCATCCGCACACTAACAAGAGCAGCAGCAATTGTTCTTGGTTGAGTGACTCCTCGAGTGTGTGTTGCGAGAATGGGCGCCAGCAGTGAACCGACTCAAGATGGCTCCGACGAGCAGCAGAAGCGGTCGGAGATCTACACATACGAGGCACCGTGGCATATCTACGCCATGAACTGGAGCGTCCGCCGTGACAAAAAGTACCGTCTCGCCATCGCCTCTCTCCTCGAACAGTTCCCTAACCGCGTCGAGATTGTGCAGCTCGACGACTCCAACGGCGAGATCCGCTCCGACCCCAACCTCTCCTTCGAGCACCCCTACCCTCCCACCAAGGCCATCTTCATCCCCGACAAGGACTGCCAACGCCCCGACCTCCTCGCCACCTCCTCCGACTTCCTCCGCGTGTGGCGCATCGCTGACAGCGATGCAGAATCCTCCTCACGCGTTGAACTCAAGTCCATCCTTAATGGAAACAAAAACAGCGAGTACTGTGGGCCCCTCACCTCCTTCGACTGGAACGAGGCCGAGCCGCGCCGCATCGGCACTTCCAGCATCGACACCACCTGCACCATCTGGGACATCGAGAAGGAAACCGTTGACACGCAGTTAATCGCTCATGATAAAGAGGTTTACGACATCGCGTGGGGCGGTGTTGGCGTGTTCGCTTCCGTCTCTGCTGATGGCTCTGTTAGGGTTTTCGATCTCCGCGACAAGGAGCACTCCACCATAATCTACGAGAGCTCTGAACCGGACACTCCTCTGGTTCGGCTCGGGTGGAACAAGCAGGACCCGAGGTACATGGCCACCATTATCATGGACAGTGCCAAGGTGGTGGTGCTGGATATTCGCTTCCCCACTCTCCCTGTGGTGGAGCTGCAGCGGCACCAGGCCAGTGTCAATGCTATTGCATGGGCCCCGCATAGCTCCTGCCATATATGCACTGCTGGGGACGATTCTCAGGCGCTGATTTGGGATTTGTCGTCCATGGGTCAACCCGTGGAGGGTGGGCTTGACCCGATTCTTGCCTACACTGCTGGCGCGGAGATTGAGCAGCTTCAGTGGTCGTCTTCTCAGCCTGATTGGGTCGCCATTGCGTTCTCCACTAAACTTCAGATTCTTAGGGTTTGATTATTATTATTCCTCTTCTCTTCTCTTATGTTCCCTTTATGTGCAAATCTGAACTGGGAATACTTTAGACTTGAAATCACACTTCTATCTCTGTTCCTTTTATTGTTGAGACCATTTTAATCTTGATGATGATTTCTCGCCTATGAATGGATTAGTTTTCTTTAGGGGTTAGTCCCAGAGTACAAAGCTTAGTCTATTTCTGCCAAGTCAGTCTGTTAAGCGATCAATTTTGGCATCAACATCAATGTTTTAGGTTCTCTGCGGCTGTGTTTGGCCATAAATTTCTGAAATCTAGCAGTATCAATGCAATTTTTTAAATTGCAGGAAACTGTGGACAAATTTGGCTTCTGAGAGTTGAAAACCTTGATATTGTTTGCCATTCTTGTTTACTAGGAAATGACCTGGTGTGTAAATGTTTTGTTCGTGAATCCTTAACTCAAGGAAATTTGTTTATGCGCGGCATAGGGGTTGTGTTATGTGTTTGACATTGACTGTTTGTTGTTTGGGTTTTGTGCCTTTTGCCTTAGCTCTTTGGATATTGAAATCGATGACATAAGGTTCATGGTGGCCGAGGGAAAAGGCTTGGTTCTTGTTGGTGTTTTTTGCTTAAGCTGTTTGGTGGTGGTTTGTTTGGATGATGGGTGCATTTGTGTGTGTGATGCTCTGATTTCTTTATTGTTTAATCTTCCTGTAATGCCCTGATTAAGAGAAAGCGCTGATCAAAGAGGGGTATCATTGGAGTACAAAGTGGTCTCTGCGGTACCGATTCACTTTCTTTTCTTCTATCTTTACAGTGTGTTATGTTTGTTTCCTTTCAACTGACCAGGGATCTGCTATTGGATTCCTAGCTTTTCTTTTTGTGCTCTAGACTTAAGGTCATTGAGGGTGAACTTAGAGTTTAGACTGTAGAGAAACACACTACACACAATATTGTTCTTCCTCAGGCTTCCTCAGGAAATGCCTCGGTTACAATATCAATTATTTTATATCTATTATTTTATAGAATTCATTGGAGAGGCTGATTTGGAGTATTCTGATTAGTGTGGTTTATCAATTGTTACTCAAACTTGGTCCGGTACAAAGTTAAAGTTTATAAATGATATCTACTAATAGATTATTCAGTTAAGGAGACACATATCTCTCGTCACGTCTAGGGAGTTTGATGTTGCTAATCAACATCATGATTGATTAGATGAAAAACTAAATCCAACACTTTTTTCTTAATATTTTTTAAATATGAACAGCTTGAAAGAATCTTATTTTGTTCATTTGAAGATCACAGTTGGGGTCCTATTTTGTCGATTTGAAGATCACAGCTGGAACTGTAAACATCAAGGGTGTAAAAATCTGACATCATCTGACAAATTCTGACATACTCGTCATTGGTGTGCCTGACGGTGGGATTATTTTAGTTCCAATTAAAAGAAATAGAAGGAAAATTTACGTGTATATGCTTTATCATTTTCTTACACCTATGAAACCTCTAATAATATTTTTTAAATTTGTGATGGATTTTTCTCAAATTAATTTATATTTTACAGTGTGCTATGTTTGTTTCGTTTAGTTTCAACTGACCAGGGTTCTGCTATTGGATTCCTAGCTTTCTTTTTTTGTGTTCTAAACTTAAGGTCATTGAAGGTGAAGTTAGAGTTTAGACTTTAAAGAAGCACACTAGTTCTTCCTCGGGATTTTGGTTTTCTGTTATTATTATAAAAAATAAAAGCATCTAAACCGACTAAACCGATGATCTTCTTACCTCTATCTATATGAAAAATGTCCAATTCCTCTTTCAGTTGTCTCCAAGTAAACTGTGATTGCTGGCAACTACTGATATAAGAGACTGATGATGGGATTGGATGCTGTTTGCTGTTAAATCTATTGGATTTGCACTCAAGCAAGTCTATAACAGGAAAATTTGTTTAGAAACCTCTTTTTTAAAATTCTAGAAATTAGTGTTATATATTGTAATTGAGTGTATGCATGAAAGATAAGGCAGAACAGTGCAAATTTTGATCGTTGTAAATTATTTTAAATAATTAGTTGTCTTGTGCTTGAAATTATGTTTTTTCAGATTGTTTAAGAATTCTGTCCAAGTTGGTTAAACCTTGTAAATTCCCTTTAGTTCACGCATTAGGATTGGATTTTGATCGCTGTTAGATTTTCAATTTCAAACCTTGTGCTTAACCAGAAAGTGAAAGTTAATTTGAGCAGCATTGATTCGTGATGACCCTTGTAAAATAGCTGATGGTTTTTTCAACATATGCTTGAACTGAAACTAAATTCAATTGAAAGAGTATTTGATCGTTTTTTCAACGTTATGCTTGAACTGAAACTAAATTCAATTGAATTGAAAGAGTATTTGATCGATATTTGCAATGACAACTATTACTGTATGTTTATGGTATTTAAGAAATGATCTTTTGGTAACTCCCCAGTCAGAACAGGAGTTTTTGATTGCAACAACATTTAACTATCAAACAGATAAGCTTAGAGGTAAATGAATTGTGGATCTTTTGACACAGCAAATATGAGTTCTCTGCATTTATAATTAGTTTAATAATATTGACTTTTGTTAGATTGCGAAGTGGATAAGCAGGATAGTACTGACTTTGTTAAATTGCGAAGTGGATAAGCAGGAAATGCTTCGGTTACAATACCAAATTATTTTTATCTATTATCTTATAGAATTAATTGGAGAGGCTGATTTGGACTATTCTGATTAGTCTCGTTTATGAATTGTTACTCTTCACAAACTTGGTCACTGATTAGTCTGATTTATGAATTGTTACTCTTCACAAACTTGGTCACTAGTAGATGATTGCAGTTAAGGAGATACTTATCTCTAGACTGATGACATTGGATGATAAACTGAATCAATCCAACGTTTTTTTAATATCTTTTAATGGTAGACACGCGAGACTCAAAATCTCGTGCTAAAGAGCGTGGAGGTTCGAGTCCTCTTCAAGGTATAATATTGAGATCTCTTATTGAATTGGAATAAGTTCGACAGCGAATCACCAATCCTATTTTAAATATGAACAATCCTATTTTGTCCAATTTGAGAATCATGAGGATCACGGTCGGAAAAATAAACATCGAAGGGTGTGTAAATTCTGACATCATCTTCATTAGTGTGATAGAGGAGTCTTAGTGTGACAGAGGGGTCTGTAAATTCTGACATCATTTTCATTGGTATGACAAATTCTCACATCCCATACCAAATTCTCACATCTTGTAGTTAGTGTTGAGATTATGTTAGTTAAGTAAAAGATCCTTGTAATTAGTATTGAGATTATGTTAGTTAAGTAAAAGAAAAATTTATGTGTTGCTTATCAATAGTTGTTCTTCACAAACTTCGTCTGACATAAAGTTTATAAAAGATATCTACTAGTAGATAATTGTAGTTAAAGAGATATTTATCTATTCTCTTATCTATGTAGATTAACGTTGTTTATTAACATCGTGGTTGATTCAATGATAAACTGAATCAATCTAACATTTTTTTAATATTTTTTAAATATGAAAAAGTTGAAAGGATTCTATTTTATTGATTTGAGGATCAAAGTTAAAACAGTAAACACAAAGTTAAAACAGTAAACGTTAAGGTGGTGTATGTAAAGTTCTGACATCCTCGTCATGTCATTGGTGTGGGTGACGGTGGGATCATTTTAGTTCCAATTAAGAAAAATAAAAGGAAAATTTACGTGTATACAATTCTTTAATTTTCCTACACCTCTTAAACACCTAATATATATTTTTTCAATTTATGATGGATATTTTTTTTTCAAATTAATTTATATTTTAAAATGAAATATTATATTATTGAGGTTCGATGAGTATTTACTAGAAATATGGAAATTGGATGTTTGTCTACAGTGAAAAAAAAAAGTGTAGGCAACATACAAAAATATATGTCAATTTCTTCCCAGATGAATATGTTTATGGATAAACTAAAGTGCAGTCCTTGTTTTCTCAGTTCTAATGCCTTATTCATCGGGTTGCTTTTCTTAATTTTTGTTTTTTCTTCTTTAAGGTTACATCTATTGTTGTGTTTCTCTATCTGTAGTTGCTGCATTTTACCTTTTTTTCAGTTGCATCTTCCTTTATCAGCTGAATCTTTCTTTTCTGCATTGAATTATTCCTAAGTACAGAATTTTAAGTGTCTGTCACCTTTTAGAAGTCACATGCTGTGAAAAATTGACTACAATAATTCAAGAAAAAGTGTAATAAATAATAGTTTAATAATGCTAAAGAAATCCTTTAAGAACAAGGTGATTCAAATTTAATGATAGACATGAAATGATGCAACTTTTTATACGGATATGAATAGAATGACCATGTTATCACTTTTGTAGTTGTCCTCATGCTTGCATTTATATGAAAAACTTGAAACAAGGTCAGATGGATTTTGATCTTATGACTGATCATTGTACTGGATCATTTTAGGCTGTGTGTGGATCTCAAAGTGGATCATTTTAGGGTGTGAGTTTAAAAATTGATTTGAGAGAAGAAATTTTATATGAAAATAAATGAGAAGTATGTATATTGAACTAGAGAAAAGGTGAAAAGAAATTAAAAAAAAGGTTTATAAAAATTTGTGAAAAGGGTAATTAATATTAATGATAAATTAAATTTTTATACTCTTGATTATTATTATTATTTTATTATTATTTATATTTTATTATTATTTTTTATTTTTTAAAGTTAATATTATTAGTAATTTTTTTAATAATTATCTTAATATTATTATTATTTTATAAATTTATTATTGATAATTTTTATTATTATTTTATTATATATTATATTTTTCTTGCAAATCTTTGCACGATTATGATCAAAGAGTGATTTTTTTTTTGTCGTTTTTTATGATTAATTAATTTTTTATTTATTGAATTTTGTAATTCAAACTAAGTAAGTATGCATGAAATATGTAGCACATAAAGTTATAAAAGAACTTCCTTAGGAGATTTTAGTATTTTAATACTGATCACAAATGAGCTTAAAGTTATTTTTAATCATAATACTTTTAAGCTTGTTTTTTGCTTAGAGTTATTTGTTTTAATCACGAATAGTGTTTTTTTTTTTTGCTTAAGCTGTTTGGTGTTGGTTTATTTGGATGATGGGTGCATTTGTGTGTGTGGATGCTCTGATTTCTTTATTGTTTAATCTTCCTGGTATACCCTAATTAAGAGAAAGCTGATCAAAGAGCTGTGTCATTGGAGTACAAAGTGGTCTCTGTGGTACCGATTCACTTTCTTTCTTTTCTTTTATCTTTACACTGTGCTATGTTTGTTTCCTTTCAACTGACCAGGGTTCTCTGCCATTGGATTCCTAACTTTCTTTTTTGTGCTCTAGACTTAAGGTCATTGAAGGTGAAGTTAGAGTTTAGACTTTAGAGGAACACACTACATACAATATTGTTCTTCCTCGGGATTTTGGTTTTCTGTTATTATTATAAAAAATGAAAGCATCTAAACCGATGATCTTCTTTCCCCTACCTATATGAAAAATGTCCAATTCCTCTTTCAGTTGACTCCAAGTAAACTGTGATTGTTGACAACATGAGAGACTGATGATGGGTTTGAATGCTGTTTGCTGTTAAATCTATTGGATTTGCACTCAAGCAGTCGATAACAGGAATTTTTTTTTTTAGAAATTTCTTTTTTAAAATTCTAGAAATTATTGTTATATATTGTAATTGAGTGTATGCATGAAAGATAAGGTAGCATAGTTCAAAATTTGATCGTAGTAAGTTATTTTAAATAATTCACCTGAGGAGTTGCTTTGTGTTTGAAATTATGTTTTTTCAGATTGTTTAAGAATTCTGTCCAAGATGGTTAAACCTTGTAAATTCCCTTTAGTTCACACAATAGGACTGGATCTTGATGGCTGGTAGATTTTCAATTTCAAACCTTGTGCTTAACCAGAAAGTTAATTTGAGCAGTATTGATTCCTGATGACCCTTGTAAAATGGCTGATGGATTTTTCAACGTTACGCTTGAACTGAAACTCAATTCAAAGAGTATTTGATCAGGATATCTACAATGGAAAAGATTACTGTATGTTTATGCTATTTAAGAAATGATCCATTGGTAACTCCCCAGCAAGAACAGGAGTCTTTGATTGCAACAACATTTAACTATCAAACAGATAAGCTTAGAGGTAAATGAATTGTGGATTTTTTTGACTCACCAAATATGAGCTCTGCATTTACAATTAGTTTAATAGTACTGATTTTTGTTGATTGCGAAGTGGATAAGTAGGAAATGCCTCTCTTACAATACCAATTATTTTATATCTATAATCTTACAGAATTTCATTGGAGAGGCTGATTTGTACTATTGTGATTAGTGTGATTTATCAATGGTTACTCTTCACAAACTCGGTCCGGCACAAAAGTTTATAAATGATATCTACAAGTAGATAATTGTAATAGATAATTGTAATATTGTGATTAGTGTGGTTTATCAATGGTTACTCTTCACAAACTCGTCTGGCACATAAGTTTATAAATGATATCTACAAGTAGATAATTGTAATTAAGTCTCCATCTTGTCTAGCTAGATTGATGTTGCTTATCAACATTGTGATTGATTGGATGATAAACTAAATCAATCCATTTTTCTAATATTTTTTTACATATGAACAACTTGAAAGGATACTATTTTGTCGATTTGAGGGTCACAGCTGGAACAGTAAACATCGAGGGGTGTGAAATTCTGACATAATTGTTGTTGGTGTGACAAATTCTGACATTCTCCTCATTGGTGTGACAAACGGTGGGATTATGTTAGTTTTGTTTAACAAAAATAAAAGGAAAATTTAGGTGTATACCCTTCAATTTTCCTATACCTATGAAATACTTAATAATATTTGTTTTTTAAATTTGTGATGAATTCTTCTCAAATTAATTTATATTTTAAAATGAAATATTATATTATTGAGTTTGGACGAGTATTTATTAAAAATTTGGAAATTGGATGTTTGTCTACAGTGGCCAAAAAAATTAGTGTAGGCAACATACAAAAAGATGTCAATTTATTTTCAGATCAATATTAAACAGGAATAAACTAACTTGTAAGTTTTGGAAAACTTGGTTTCTTTCTCAATTTAATCCACAGGTTTGGATATAGATTTCATGTCCTTATCAACAAAATAATCACCCGGCTTGCTCTGTTGGTCTTAAGAATGGTTGCTTTGCTTAAATTATGTCCTGTCAAAAGGAAGCAGAAGATATGGTCATAATTCAATGTGTTCGGATCCTTTTCATCTATATTTGATATATAGTGCAGTCCTTGTTGAAGTTAGATAATCTATTTTAATTGGTCAAATGAAACTCCTAAAGTCTAGGGTGATCTTTAGAATAAGTTTATTTAGGTAGTTTGTTTTAGTAAGTATTTCAGTAGTCTATATTTTTCTGAATTAGTTGCTACTTTGTAAGGCTATTTAAAGCCAAACTTCACGTAAAATAAATGCACATTTTTGCTCAGTCTGGTACCAACATTTGGACATTTGGTATCAGAGCGAGGTTAAGAAAGAAGTCTGATTACTTGAAGCAACAGTCTTCGGTTGAACCTGACAATGACATCTGAAGGAAGCAGTAGTGACTTTGTGCAACCTGCGATTCCCAAACTTGATGGTCATTATGATCATTGGGCCATGCTGATGGAGAACTTTATGAGATCAAAGAATTTTGGAAACTTATTGAAAATGGCATACCTGAAGAAAGAGAAGGAACAATTTTGACTGAGACACAGTCAAAGGCGATATTTGACTTAAAGCTAAAGGATTTGAAGGCAAGAAACTTTCTTTTCCAAGAAATTGATCGAGTGGTCCTTGAGACAATTTTCAAGAAAGATACTGTTAAGGACATTTAGGATTCTCTTAAAAAAGAAATATCAAGACACAAGTAGAGTCAAATAGAGTCAAACATGCTCAACTTCAAGCTCTTGGTAAAGAGTTTGAAATTCTTCATATCAAATATGAAAAAACGATTAATGCAAGGACACTGCCTATTGCAAATACGATGAGAATCCATGGAAAAAAACAAGAAGATGTCTTTATCATAGAGAAGATTTTACGCTCTATGACGGTCCAAATTTGATTATGTAGTGTGCTCGATAAAAGGATCAAATGACATCAATATCTTGTCAATAGATGGGTTGCAAAGCTCATTATTGGTACATGAACAAAGAATGTCAAGTCATTGTGAGGAAGAGCAAGTACTTCAAGTCAATTATGTTGCTGGATCGTCCTACAACAGAGTTCGTGGTTGAGGAACCTTCAGAGGAAGAGGAAGGGGACGTAGACGTGAAAGGTTTGACAAGACTTCTATTGAATGCTTCAACTGTCATAAAATGGATCACTTTCAGTGAGAATGTCCAGAAAATACAAAAAGAAAGGCAAATTTTGCAGAAGCTGAGGAAGAAGTACTGTTGATGGCTTATGTGGAGAATAGGCAAACTGAAAACTCTGAAGTGTGATACTTGGACTCAGGAACCACATGACAGGAAATAAATGCCTTTTCTCAACTCTAAATGAGAACTTTAGAGAAAATGTGAAGCTTGGAAATAACTCTAGCATCAGAGTCATGGAAAAAGGGAATGTTCAGGTATTGATGAACAGGAAAAAAGAAAACATCGGTGATGTCTTTTATGTACCCGAGTTAAAAAACAATTTAATTAGTATTGGCCAATTGTAAGAAGTTGGTTATGTTATTGTTATTCAAAAAGGAAGTTGTCATATCTATGACCTTGAAAAGGAATTAATTGTAGAGGTGAAGATGTCGGGAAATCGAATGTTTCCATTACTAAATGAAGTCGTCAAAGATCAAACTTGTCTAAAATCTACTATCCAAGACCCATCATGGTTGTGGCACTACAAGTATGAACATTTGAATTTCAAGGGTCTGAAAATTCTTCAGATAAAGAACATAGTGAAAGGCCTTCCTCCAATACAAGCTCCTTCTCAAATTTGTGAAGAATGTGTGATTGCAAAACAACACCGAGACTCATTTCCTAAGACGAGCAATTGGAGAGCAAATCAGGTCTTTAAATTGATACATTTATATTTGTGTGGTCCTATGAATCCAGCCTCCAACGGCAACAAAAAGGTATTTTGTTACCTTAATCGATGATTATAGCAGGAAAACATGGGTGTATTTGTTGGCAAAAAAGTCAGAAGCTATTGAGAAGTTCAAATTGTTCAAGACAAGAGTTGAGAAGGAGATTGGCCTAAGCATTCATGCCTTGAGAACTGATCATGGAGGAGAATATTCTTCAGTTGAATTTGTTAGCTTGTGCAAAATTGATGGAATACAGAGGCAGCTTATTGCAGCCTACACACCACAACAAAATGGTGTAGCAGAACGGAAAAACAGGACAATCATGAACATGGTGAGAAGCTTGCTGTTAAATAAGAAAATTCCAAAGATGTTTTAGGCTGAAACTGTAAATTAGAGTGTGCACATTCTTAATAGGAGTCCTACCTTGGTTGTGAAGAGAAAAAACTTGGTCTGGTCTAAAACCAGCAGTGGATCACTTCAGGATATTTGGTAGTATGGCCTATATGCATGTTCCTAATACAAAAAGGAGAAAGCTTGACCCTAAGGGAGAGAAATGCATATTACTCGAAGTAAGTGAGGAATCAAAAGCTTATCACCTCTACAATCTTACAACTAAGAAGATTCACATATCTAGGGACGTGGTGTTTGATGAGAACAACAATTGGGATTGGGAATGTAAGGACAAAGAAGAAAGAATAACTCTGGATTGTGATGACAAAGAAGAAAGTGATAAAAGAGACAATGTAGCAAGTGATATGGCTTAAACAAATCAAGATAATGATGAGAGTAAGGAAGCAGAAACATCATTGGTGAATGCACAAAGTACAAGAAGACCACCATTCTGGATTGCTGATTACACAAGTGGGGAAGAGATATTAGATGATGATAATATTGCTGCTCATTGTGCCTTCTTTGCAGGAAAATATATATTTACCATTAATATGCAAATCAGGATGATATATGCAAATGAAAATCAGATCCCGTAACATATGGATCACTAATTTAGTGGCTTGAATTGTGGAGATATTCTCTCCTTCCTTCACTGTATATATATCCATGTCTATGTCAAGAGTAAAATAAGATAGTCACTTTTTATCGCCAACTTTTAGTTTTATACCCTTTTATTATTTTATATGGTATCAGAGCACCGATCCTGGTGCTCTGCACAAATCTTTCTCTTTCTATCATAAACAGTGCAACCATGTCTAAAGATACAGAAACCTTTAGAAACTCATTACTCACGGATCCATCACATCCATATCATGTCCACCATTCAGATCAACCTGGACACATGCTCGTTCCAACAAAATTAAATGGATCGAATTATCAGTCTTGGAAGAAATGAATGACACATGCTCTTATCGCGAAGAAGAAGCTTGGCTTCGTTGACGGTACACTAGCAATGCCTTCACAAGTCGAGAAGCCCCATGAATTTGACCTATGGAATCAGTGTAATTCGATGATTCTCTCATGGCTTACCCATTTAGTGGAACCAGATATTGCTACAGGAATGGTTCACGCTAAAACAGCCAAGCAAGTTTGGGAGGATCTTTGTGACCAGTTCTCGCAAAGGAATGCAGCCGCCATTTATCAAATTCAAAAATCAATTGCAACTTTTACGTAGGGAACCATGTCGGTTACGTCGTACTACATCAAAATCAAAGCTTTGTGGGATGAGCTTGACATGTATCGCACACCCATAACCTGCAGCAATGACAAAGAACATCAAGAGGAACGAGAAATGGAGAAACTGATGCAATTTTTAATGGGACTCAATGATTCCTATAAGGTAATTCGATCCAACATACTCATCATGACTCCCTTACCTAACGTCAGGCAAGCATATTCTTTGATAATTCGGGAGGAGACGCAACAACACATGGCCTCAGAATCTGGAGAAAGTTTTTCTATTGCTGCTGCGGTAAACAATCAATCGTCTGGCTGGAAGTCATCAAAAGGCAAGAACTGTGATCACTGTAACAAACCTGGACACACTATAGAAGAGTGCAGAACTCGAAAATTTCATTGCACATTTTGTGACAAGAGAGGTCACACCGAAGATAAGTGTCGTATCAAGAATGGGACATGGAATAACAATAATCGCAATCTGCAACAGCAACGCAATGACAAAGGTATTGGCAGAAACCCCTCGGCAAATATGGCATATTCCTTCCAAAATATCAATGAAGGTAACCAGCCCGACAACACCATCGTACCTGGGTTCTCCAATGAACAAATTCAGCAATTGGCGAAAGCAATCTCCATGATGAACCAGAATTCTGATAACAGTGACATATTTGCAAACGCAGCAGGTCTGTTCTCATCTAACACTTTCATTAATTCTGTTTCCACAAAACCATGGATCTTGGATAGCGGAGCAACGAATCATATCTCTTCCGAACCAAATTTTCTCACGCACACCACCCTTCCCACAATTCCCCTTGTTAACTTGCCCACGGGTTCCACTGCACCCATTACTGCTGCGGGCAATGTTAATTTTAACAAGGATATCACATTAAAAAATGTTCTCTGTGTACCATCATTCCATTTAAACCTTATGTCGGCCAGTCGGTTAACTAACACTTTGAATTGTTGTGTTATCTTGCTTCCGAATGGTTGCATAATATAGGATTTGGCTACGGGGAGGACGATTGGCTCGGGTGAACAACACGGTGGTCTTTATTACATGTCTCCAATCCAAAATATTCCCAAATCATTCCAAGCCTTCAACAACACCGACCTATGACATAAGCGATTGGGACACCCTTCCTCTTCGCGTTTCAAACTTGCCTCATCTTTACTACCTTCCGTTGTCGTTTCTGATCACAATAATTGTAATGTTTGTCCTAAGGCCAAACAAACCAGGTTGCCTTTTCCCAGAAGTGAAATAAAAACTCATTCTTCTTTTGAATTGTTACATTGTGACATTTGGAGTCCACACAAAATACCCACACAAACAGGTCATCGTTTTTTTCTCACTATTGCAGACGACTTCTCTAGATGTATTTGGATTTTTCTCATGACTCAGAAATCTCAAACCACACATCTCCTAGAGTCATTTATAACTTTTGCTCAAAATCAATTTCACGCAACGATCAAAACTGTTCGCACCGGCAATGGGTTAGAATTTCTTTCTATGCAAAATTTCTTTCATAAAAATGGTATAGAATTTCAACGTACTTGCACATACACCCCCCAACAAAATGGGGTGGTCAAACGCAAGCACTATCATATCCTCAACACTGCACGTGCTCTTTTATTTCAATCACATATGCCACTTGCATTTTGGAGGGAATGTGCATTAACGGCAGTCCACATTATCAACCGCCTTCCTTCACCACTTCAAAAAAATAAATCCCCTTTCGAATTGCTCTACCACCGACCTCCCTCACTTTCACATCTTAGAGTCTTCGGCTGCCTTAGTTATGCCACAGTCGTCCATCCCAAACATAAGTTTGACTCCCGAGCTCGTCGATGTGTCTTCGTCGGCTATCCAAGCACTCACAAAGGGTACAAACTTTTTGACTTAGATTCCCATGAATTCATCATCAGTCGTGATGTTACTTTCCATGAAACCATTTTTCCATACCAACAGCAACTCCAACCGTCATCTCCACCCTCCGTCTTACCTAACCTAGCAGTCGAAATACCTTCGTCCTCTCCACCTATCCCAAACACTGACCCACATAGTCCTCCAGACCCTAACCTTGATCCCTCACCTACCCATACTCCAACTCTTCCCATACGTCGTTCCAAACGCACCAAACACCTCCCGACATGGCATAAAGACTACGTGTTCGGATCTCAGGCCAATGCGTCCACCTTAGGCACCAGGTATCCCCTCCAAAGTTTCCTTTCCTACTCAAGCTTTTCAAATGCACAAAAAACCTTTTTTGCTAATGTTTCAGGCACCAAAGAACCCACAACGTATGCTCAGGCTATCCTTGATCCAAATTGGCAACAGGCTATGCAAACGGAGTTAACAGCCTTGCAGAAGACCAATACCTGGACAGTGGTGCCCCTTCCTGCAGGTCACAAACCCATCGGTTGCAAATGGGTATACAAAATCAAATACCGGTCTGATGGGAGTATCGATCGATATAAAGCCCGTCTGGTAGCCAAAGGCTACACTCAAGTCGCAGGGGTCGATTATCACGAGACATTCTCACCTACTGCCAAGCTTACCACGCTCCGATGTTTAATAACTATTGCTGCAGCTCGAAATTGGTTTCTTCATCAATTAGATGTACAAAATGCCTTTTTGCACGGCAGTTTACATGAAGAAGTTTATATGGATTTGCCACCCGGACTTCGTCGACAGGGGGAGAATAGTGTATGTCGACTCAATAAATCTCTTTACGGGCTAAAGCAGGCTTCCAGAAATTGGTTTTCAACGTTCTCAGATGTCATTCAAAAGGTTGGATACCAACAGTCTAAGGCTGATTACTCCTTATTCACCAAACAATGAGGTTCTTCATTCACTGTACTACTTATTTACGTAGATGATATTCTGTTAACTGGAAATGATCTACAGGAAATAAATCATCTTAAAGCACATATGCTCAAATGTTTTCGCATCAAAGACCTTGGAGATTTAAGGTACTTTCTTGGCATTGAGTTTTCAAGATCAAAATAGGGCATATACATGACTCAAAGGAAGTATGCCTTGGACATACTTCAAGATGTGGGGCTTACAGGTGCAAGACCAGCTAGTTTTTCAGTGGAACAAAATTTAAAGTTGTCAACTGACGATGGTGAATTACTCAAGCAGCCTACTAAGTACAGACGTCTTGTTGGTAAATTAATATATCTCGCTATGACAAGACCTGACATTGTTTATTCTATTCGAACCTTGAGCCTATATATGTAGGAGGCTCGCAAACCTCATTAGGACGTTGCATTACGTGTCCTACGTTATGTCAAAGGGACACCAGGACAAGGATTGTTCTTTCCATCAAAGAACGACCTCACTTTGAAGGCATTTTGCGACTCCGACTGGGGTGGATGTCACACTACACGAAGGTCTGTTAGTGGATATTGCGTATTCCTTAGCTCATCCTTCATCTCATGGAAGTCGAATAAACAAACCAACGTTTCAAGATCTTCAGCAGAGGCGGAATATAGGTCGATGGCAAACGCCTGTTTAGAACTTGTTTGGTTACAATGTATATTGCGGATTTGAAGATCCCCTGTGATGCTTCTATACCATTATTCTGCGACAATCAAGCTGCCCTTCACATTGCAGCTAATCCTGTGTTTCACGAGCGCACGAAACACATCGAGATAGATTGTCACATTGTGCGAGAAAAGATGCAATCCGATATGATTAGTCCTTCATACGTGCCAACTCGACCCCAATTGGCTGACATATTTACGAAGGCACTAGGAAAGGATCAATTCTTAACACTGTGTCACAAGTTGGGAGTTTGCAACATACACTCACCAACTTGAGGGGGAGTATTAAGGAAAATATATATTTACCATTAATATGCAAATCAGGATGATATATGCAAATGAAAATCAGATCCCGTAACATATGGATCACTAATTTAGTGGCTTGAATTGTGGAGATATTCTCTCATTCCTTCACTGTATATATATATATCCATGTATATGTCAAGAGTAAAATAAGACAGTCACTTTTTATCACCAACTTTTAGTTTTATACCCTTTTATTATTTTATACCCATTACATTAGAAGAGGCAATCAAGTGTGAAAAGTGGAGGAAAGCTATGGATGCAGAAATTGAAGCAATGGAAAGAAATAACACGTGGGAGCTGGTTGTGTTAATTGAAGGGGAAAAAGAAGTTGGAGTAAAATGGATCTGCAAAACGAAGTTGAATGAAAAAAGAGAAGTAAACAAATTTAAGGCTCGTTTAGTGGCTAAGGGGTACACTCAAGAATATGGAGTTGATTACTCAGAGATATATGCTCCAGTTGCAAAGCATGATATGATTAGCATGGTCATTTCGTTGGCTAACACAAATGAATGGACCATCTTCCAACTTGACGTCAAGTCTGCATTTTTGCATGGAAAACTTGAAGAACAAGTGTTCATTTATCAACCACCAGGATATGAGAAGAGAGAAAGCAAGAATATGGTTTATAGATTGAAAAAGGCATTGTACGAATTGAAACAAGCTCCACGAGCTTGGTACAATCGAATTGATACCCACTTTGTAAATTTTGGATTTTGCAAGTGTCTTTATAAGCACACACTTTATATCAAAACTGGAAATACAGGTAATATTTTTATCGTGTGGTTGTATGTTGATGATTTGATATTTACAGGAAACGATGAAGACGTGTTTAAAGTATTTAAGGAGTCCATGATACATGAGTTTGAAATGACTGATTTAAGAAAAAATGAAGTATTTTCTTGACATAGAAGCAACTCAATCTGTTTAAGGTATTTTTATTTGTCAAAAACAATATGCTCAAGGAGTTTTGAAGAGATTTAAGATGGAGGAATACAATTTAGTTTTGATTCCCATAGTTCCAGTAAGTAAGCTCACAAAAAGGATGTTTACGGAATAAGAATAGACAAGACCTATTACAAACAAATGATTGGTAGCTTCTTTCAGCTACAAGACCTGATATAATGTATTCTATCAGTCTCATAAGTAGGTTCATGGAAACTCCAATTGAACTTCATCATCAAGCAGTAAGAAAGATATTCCGTTACTTGAAGAATACAATTGATTATGGATTGTTTTATAAGAAAGGAAAAAGTCAGGAGTTGGTTGGTTTTTGCGATAATGATTATGCTAAAGACGTAAATGACAGGAGAAGTACATACAAGATTTCCCTTCCTTCATGATCTCACTAAAGATGGTATTGTCAAGATGGTCTACTGTAAAAGTGAAGAACAAATAGCAGAGATATTGACCAAACCTTTGAAAGTTGAAACATTCTTGAAGTTGAGAGGTCTACTGGAAATGTGTTCAAATACATATATAAACTGATTGCTCTTATAGCATTCACTTTAAGGGAAAATGTTAAAGTTAGTTAATCTATTTTAATTAATCAAATAAAACTCCTAAAGTCTAGAGATCTTTAAGATAAGTTTGTTTAGGTAATTTGTTTTAATATTTCAGTAGTCCATGTGTATCTGAATTAGTTGTTGCCATGTAAGGCTATTTAAAGCCAAACTTCAGGTAAAATAAATGCACATTTTTTTTTCAGGTACCAACAGTCCTTGCTTTCTTTGTTTTTTTTTTTTTTTCTCTTCATCAAGGTTACACCCATTGTTATGTTTCTCTCTCTGTAGTTGTTGCATTGCTGTATTTTATCTTTCTTTTCATTTGTATCTTCCTTTATCAGCAAAATATTTTTTTTTACATTGGTAAGTACAGACTTTTAAGTGTCTGTTAACTTTTAGAAGTCAGTTATGTTGTGAAAAAAATTTGAATACAATAATTCAATAAAAAGTGTAATAAATAATCATTTAATAAAACGAATATTTATAGTCGGTTTCCTTCAATGGATGGGTTTGTGTACACAGATTTTTAAGAAGGGATAAAAATATAATAAAAAGTTAAGAAGGGAGGCCAGAAACTTTTCTTACAATTGTAATCATTTAAGAGGAAACTTGTTGTTATATTATATTTTTATATAATTAATTTTTAGTATTAATTTATTATATTTATATTAAAATAAAATAAGTATGATTAGATATATAAAACAATATAAAATAATAATTATTATAATAATTACTAAAATAATAGCATATTTAATAAAATTACAAAATAATAATAATAAAATACTACTAATAAATCTATAAAATAATAAAAAAATAAATATTAATGATATTAATATTAAAAACCAAAAGTAATAATAAAATCATAAATAATAATTATAATAATAAAAATAATAAATTAAATAAAATAATAACAATTATAATAAAATTAAGATTATAACAATAATAAAATAAATTTATAAAACAGTAATAATAATAATATTATTATTATTAATTTAATTTTTATTTTTATTTTAAAAGAATTGAAATATTATAATTTTGTCAATTAAAAAAATAATAATTTATTAATCATATTTAACAAATTAATTATATTTATTTTTAAATTAATTTTAACTATAATTTTATATACTACAAACATATTTTATCAACTCCGTCTATCACATTATTTACAAACTTTTATAAACTTTTTATTTTTTTCTCACCATTCATTCTTTCATCCAAACAACATAACTTTCTATATACTTTGTTCTCAAATCTCCTCCATTAACTAAACAAAGCCTTAATGATAGTCTTGAAATGATGTAACTTTTTTTTATAGGATATAAATAGAATGATCATATTATCTTTGTAGTAATCCTCGTAAAAAACTTGAATTTGATCTTATGAGAGATCCTATGATATTTATAGTAGATATTTTAACTCTGTGATTAGATTTGAAGACAAATCTGAAAAAATGAAAATTAAAAAATTTGAAATTTTGATGTTATGATAGATTGTGATGATATTTTTAGTGGATATTTTAAAAATGTGTTTAGATTTGAGGAGAAATTTAACAGAGTGAAAAAGCAAAAAATTTGAAATGAAAATAAGTAGGAAATATGTCTATTGGATTAGTAGAAAGGAAGTGATAAGAAATAAAAAGAAAATTTAATTAAAGTTTTTGAGAAATATAATTAATATATTGATAAGATAATTTTTTATTGTTTTGATTATTATGAATTTTATTATTATAATTAATATTTATGATTTTATTATTATTTTAAGTTTTTTAACATTAATATTATTAATAATTTATTATTATTATTTTATAAATTCATTCTTAATAAGTTTTATTTTTATTATTGTTTTATAATTTTATTGAATTTATTATTATTTTATTATATATTATAATTTTTCTCTGCAAATCTTTGCACGATTATGAAAAGAAAATGATTTTTTTGTTTTTATTTTTTATGATTAAATAAATTTTATTAGTTTTTTATTAATTTTTGTAATCTAATGTACGTAAGTGCGTGGATAAAATACTTAGGGAAAATGTAGGACATAAAGAGTTGTTAAAAGAATTTCACGACCAGATTGTTGTATAACTGGAATTTTTGAAAACTCCAAACCAAAAGTGTACCATTATTTTGGGTATAAGAAGATTCTCTATTCCAATATCATAACCCAATAATGATGGAACAAAATACAAAATTAATATATTAATTATGAATTATTAAGAGACTATAGTATTTTATAGAAACAAATCACTGATATAACAAGGAACAATTGAAAAAAATTAAGAAAAAAATGATATTTCAATATTAAATTACTAAAGAAAACCTCAGGTAAGTCAGACAAAATTTGAATTTAAGATAAAAAGGTTGTATAACCAATATGTAAAACTTGTTTCATAGGATATAATATAGTCTATATCTTCTTTTGGGGATTGGATTAAAAAAATATAAATTCAAAGTAAGATCCACCAAAATAGTTCACTTTAGGACTTCCTAAGATCAAAGATCTGACTTTCTAAGATCAAAATTCCAGTGAAAGCTAAAGTACATTGAAAAAGACAAAAGGTATGCAAATGAACAAATCAACTTATGTCAGATGAACCAATACAAAGATTCACAAGTCAGTAATGTCTTATATGTCTGACCTGGATAATATGTAATTAATGTAAGTTGTTTAATAGGAGATAGAAAAATAATAACTAAAAAAGCTGTGAAACTTTGTATATTATTTTTATTTGTTGATACTCATCTATCTTTGTTTTCTCATCTTCCCAACTTGACTTCAATGACTTCAATCTTCACTTTACTTTTCACATACTGATTAATTGATTTTAATTCAATACATTTCTCATCAAATGGAAAATTAATGCCTCCTAACACAAAATTTATTACTAGAGAACTGTGTATTATTGATGGGTGTCCAAATATCTGGAAATACAATTAAGATATAGTTATAGTAAATATATTCTAAATTAAATTAATCTTATAAATAAACTCAATTAATAATCATATCATTAATATATTCTTAACAATTTGGCTTGGTTATAAAAAAGTTATAACATATGTAAATAATGATTTTAATACAGTAAGTTATACTGAATATATGCTAAATAATTTTATTAATAAAATCAATGGTTAATCATAGAAATATAATAGTAACAATTCCGTTTAGTTAAGCAAAGAATTGTAAAAAATTTAAATGGTGAATTTAATATAATTAGTTAGGAAAGAAATAAGAGTTAATAAGAGTCTTGTAAAAACCACAACAAGAGATACACCAACCATTTAACAAGTATCATCATGTATAGTCAGTGAGTGAATGGAAACACCTCTCTCAAATAAATAAGGTAAAATGCTAAAGAGAAGGAAGAGTCTCATTATTGGAGGTAATGACAAGATCTCATGCACCTTCACAGTAAGGAATTTTTCTGTCCTGCTAAATAATCTTCTAATATGTTTCATAAGAAGACAAAGAGAATCATTCTTTTAGGAAGAATATCTTGAATATATCTTTATCTTTGAGATGGAAACCTATAACCATTAAAAGGGACAACAAATCCTAATGAGCATCTCAAAGCATATAAAACATAAATAAATCATTACATCAATAATAGCAATTTTGTGAAAAAAAAAATTCACCACTCTCAAAGGGAGTAACCATGTAATAATATTACTGAGATTCTCAATAACTTGATTGATTCATTTCAAACTTTATTATTCCAAACTACTGTGCTTTCCAAACCCCTCTACGAATTTATGGAAAACTTTGACAAGGTGTCCCTCACCACATGTGGTCTCAAAATTATAAGTATTTTATCAAGCTTGTAGTAGTCAAGTGATCTAAGCCTAATAATAAGAAATTTTTTTTGGTCGGCTGATTTACATAAAAAACTTGTGAAAGATTCTAGTACCATTACTTCTAACATTAAATGAGACTAAGAAAAAAGAAGACGGGTTTAGATGGAGATGGAGTGAGGAGCAATAGAAATTTTTTGAGAATAAAATATCTTTTAATTTATGTTCCCATTTTATATCTACCTAACTTCTAATCATTCTTTAAAATTGAATATGATATAAACAAAAGAAATATATATA
>Ga0209489_102932_pt1 | contig 34006 bp, 14 predicted proteins | sample SiratrowhiteBW_FD_187527 | JGI IMG/M metagenome (GOLD analysis project Ga0209489, IMG submission 187527) | Root nodule microbial communities of legume samples collected from California, USA - Siratro white BW (SPAdes) (version 2) | ecosystem: Host-associated > Plants > Roots > Nodule | place...
ATGAAATACAATTTTTTTTTTTTTTTTCAGGTTTCGGAGGAATACAAATTGGTTATAGACACTCTTTACCTCACTGTGTACCTCATAGATTGGTTCCTCTCCAAAAACTACATTGAAAGACAGCGACTTCAGCTACTTGGTATCACTTGCATGCTAATTGCCTCGTAAGTTCTCAAATTCAATGAAGTTGACATCTTGTCTCAGTCTTATTCTTGAACTGCGTGTGTGTAATTACATTCATGATATAATGATGTTTGAACTGAAATATTTAGTTGAATTGATCTTGGTGTGTGGTTCCATATTCAATTGATGCTTATTCTTGTTTCCATGTTATTGAATGGTCATTGTTCAAGACCTTGATAATTCAGCTTAGGCTGAAAGATGGAATGTAGATATTGGAAAATTTGTGTTATAGTAAATTTGTAATGCATTTTGAAATGTTTATTTTGTACTATGTTTTCTGTGATTGAAGGAAGTACGAAGAAATTAACGCCCCGCGCATTGAAGATTTCTGCTTCATTACAGACAATACATACACCAAAGCTGAGGTATGTCACGTTTCTTCAATAAATGCTTTAAGCACAATAACCTGAAATTTATAGTTTTGCATGTAGAAGCTTAAAACAGAAGTTTTAATCAAATAAAAATTGAAAACTACTTAGACCGATGCACAAGAACTTAGAACCTCAATCTCAAAAATCATATTCTCTGACTTTTCAAACTCACTTTTAAAACTACGGATTCTGTATGTTGGCTTAATGATCATGCAAAAGGAAAAAGTATTAGTATTCTAGAAGATTGAGAAAATATTTTTTTGGATTCTTTGCAATTGTTGAATAATGTGAATGGACAGGTACTGAAAATGGAGAGTCAGGTGTTGAAGTCTTCTGAATATCAACTGTTTGCTCCCACTATAAAAACATTTCTCAGGTACTTTTTGACATTTTTATCATCAAATCATTAATATATCCATATAAAAGAATGAAAAGATCATATAAGAAATTTTCAATGCATTATTGAAAGATTCTTAATGCAATTGTTCTTTTACATTCTTGGTTCTTAGGAGGTTTCTTCGGGCAGCACAAGCTTCATACAAGGTGAAAATATTGATCTTGCGGCAATGCTGCCAAATCATTTGGTTGAGTACTACTAATCACCTACTTAACTGCTAAAAAATGTGCAGGACCCCAACCTTGAATTAGAGTACCTGGCCAATTACCTAGCTGAACTAACACTTATGGACTATGGTTTCTTGAATTTCCTCCCCTCTATGATTGCTGCATCAGCTGTATTTCTTGCCCGGTGGACACTGAATCAGTCAAAGCACCCATGGGTTAGTCCTTTCATTCATATTTCTCTTACATGTGAAGTTATGTAAAGGAAGCTAGCTAGCATGAATCATACTCATTCTTTATTGCAGAATCCAACTCTTCAACACTATGCCAGTTACAAAGCATCAGATTTGAAAGCCACAGTTCTTGCATTGCAAGACCTGCAGCTGAATACTGATGATTGCCCTCTAACTGCCATTCGCACAAAGTATAGACAAGATAAGGTATAGATATAAACACTTCTTTCCCAACATTTATATAAATATAACTTTTCTGAGCAAGACCTTCTTTATACTGTATACTTGCATGATGTTCATAATGGATTTCTTTGTACCAGTTCAAATGTGTAGCAGCTCTGTCTTCACCAAAACTGCTTGAAACTTTGTTCTGAAGACAAAGATGATTGACCAGCCAATGCAGGGGACTCCTAACTGATATGCATTGTACACAGCAAAATTCCTTCCTAATGTAATCTTCCCTTCAACTACCATTCATTTATCCCTGAGATTATTATGTACATTACATGCTAAGCTGTCTGATATGTACACAACAAGTAGATTATGTTTTTGTATGTACATTACTTATGAGCGGTCTAATATAGAACTAGAACACCTAGATGAGGCATAATGACTTAAACATTGTGAAATCGTATGTTGCAGTGATGACCTTGGACTGACTCAGTCCTCTCAATATGTATTTGGGATAATTATGAATATTAAATTATTTTTGTTAGTAAGAAATACACAAGCTTAAGATCGAAAGAAAACACTTTTATTAAGACTAGAAGATTCTATATATAGATTGTATCACAAGATACAATGTAGTCTATACTCATAGTGGTTTTTATATATAGAACAAAAAATCGTTTAGACCTCTAAGCTTAACATATGTCAGCACTAAACTGTTTGTCACATTACTACTAGATGGTTTCTAGTAGATGGTTTTATGCTCCCTTCATCAAACGGTCTAATTGTCTAATTGATATTTTTCAGTAGATTCTATGTGCTAAACGTGATATAGAGTCAATCATTGCAATTATCGATCTTGACTCCAAATCGTAGAAGATCTCCCAAATCATCTTCCTTTGTCTTCAAACAAAGTCACTCCAAACATCATTTGAACCTTGATCTTGACAATGATTTTGTAAACACATATGTGTGATTCTTCTCTGAGGCAATCTTCCCGATATAGGGTTTAGTGTATCTCTTTAGCTACTGTCAAAGCATAACTGATAAGGTCAAACATATCTAACTTTATGTGTAGGTTTGATTATTTTCCTTTTCCTATCTTATACGTATAAGATGATAGTAAGAGTCAACCTCTGCATGTTTGAGTCTTCTTGAATAAGAGGTAAAAGGTTGATTTACATTGTGTGATGCTTCATTGTATAACTCCTCTAGACAGTTTGATCAATCATCATAAGGTTTCATCTCAACGTGAACTTTTTCTTTCCCTTTCTCTATATCTTTGTGCATCATCATCGTTCAAAGTTTCATCGAATGTGATGTCTCAGCTAACAAAGCATCCAACCTTTTCAGACTCCAACCTCCATAAGTTATATCCCATCACACCTTTTATGTATCTAATAAAGATACACATCTTAGTCCGTACATCTAATTTATCCTTTTTAACATGTACAAACACCCTTAGATTTTTATAACACATTGACCTTCAATTCCATACTCTCATTCGATTCTAATAATTTAGAATATATGATAAATTCCTATTTATCAAGTAGACAACTATATTTATATAATAAATCTTTTACTTCCTGATTGCACCAAATAGATGACAATGTTTATATAGTAAATTTTCTACTTCCTTGATTGCTGTTGCTTTACACCCTACATTCAATTAGAAGAAGACAATTGGTCAGAACTAAAAAATTTTCAAGACCCAATTTTTTATAATTTTATAGATATAAATTATTAGAAAAAAAATATTTTGAGAAAATACTTATGTTTATATCTTTTTTTAAGATAAGACCCAATCATTTAGTTATATTATTTATTAAGGAAAAGATGTTAAAATTGGTTCATTATAAAACTCAAAATAATAAAAAAAAGTAAAATAAAAATTGTTAAATATATGTTAAAAGGATTCCTAACTTAATTTTGACTATGATTCTAAATTTGTTAGATATTTATGTATTGAGAGAATTAGATATAAAGATTAGAAAAAGAATTGATTTTTTTTTTTAAGTGATATTGATTTTCAAAATTATTAATAAAGGTAAGCGAAAAAAATATGAAGAATTACGTCTACTTTAGTTACGGAAAATAAATTCAAACTGATTTTATTTACGGAAAGTTAAGTCTACTTTTTATTTGGATTGTCATAAGGTTGATATTTTAAACTTTCTTTATGATTCAGTAGAGATGTAAAATAAGACCTTTTGTACATTTTTTAAATGGACTATAATTGTTTTTATTAAGTCTAATATTTTTTGGTACCAATAAATTATTTTTAGATCTATTTGAACTTTAAAAAAAAATTTAAATTAAAAAAATAAAGATTTTTTTAAATTTAAATTATATTAATAAAATAATTATATATATATATATATATTAAAAAAATAATTTTTTATCTCTTAAAAAATATAATTATTATTTTATAAAATAAGTCTAGTACAAATCTAAACTCAAATTCATATAAAATGTAGAATTAGATATTTAAAAGTAACCTAATTTAATTTAAGTTATATTTTTTTTTACTCACCTGATTCTTAAAGAATAATTTATTCAGGTTAATATAAAAGATCTCACCCCTTTAATTTTCTCCAAATTTGGAGGAATGTAATTAAATGAAAGGAATTATTAACCTTTTCAACTTAATAAGACATGATTTTTTTTAATTAAAATACCCTGCCCAAAATTGTGGGCAGAAGATGCTTTTAGACAGGCAAGAACCTTGGAATGTCTAAGAAGAGATATTAATTAGTGTGAAGTATTTATTCACGATGATTAATCTTAATCAAATGTTTAATCAATTAAATTTAAAAAAATATTTTGTTTTAATTACATTTTCTTAAAATATTTATACATTTTACTGATTGTTAATATTTGATTAGTGAGATGTAATGAAACCTCTCACATGTTTGTGGTCTATTAAAAATGATGTTGTCTCTTTATTGCCTTCAAAAGAGTGAAACAAGATATTGTAATGGAGTCATGTTTGGTACTTGTTGCCTTTCAGTTTCCATACACCATACAATGCTGTTCATCTTCCCAACTTTATTCTCAGGTTTTGTTCAAGCTTTTTAGTTTGTCAAAATAATTGAAATATCTCAACAATCTTTGTTAAAACATTACTTAAAATAAAACAAGTTTATTATTTAATGTAATTTTAAGTTTTGAATTAATTAATCCTGGTAAACACTGGCTCAAGTAAAAATTGTTCTTAAGACTTGTTAAGGAGAAAAAAGATTTTATTTGATTAGAAAAAAAAATTAATAATAGATTTGAAAAGGTTACTTTAGTGTGTCTAAATAAACTTTCTTTTTCAAATTGATTAATGCTTGCTACTGTTTGGGAATAGTATTTCCATCTTTTGTTCTTTTGGGCCGTAAAAGGGTATTGCCTAGGATTTAGAAAATTTTGACCAAGGCCCACACTCACTCTTTAAATTTATTGATATTATTTTTATTAAGCATATCTCAATGATTTAGATTTAGTAATTTTAAAGATGATACTTGAGATCCCACACCAAATTTTAGATATATTATATCTCAGTGATCACGGTTTCTTGGTTTTGGTGATATAATAACTTGACAGAGTGAAAAATTGTGAGCATAGGAGTTTTTTCTTAATTAAAGATTAAGTATAAAATGTAGAAATAAACAAAACTTAAGATATTACTAATATGATTATTGAAATGTGAATTCAACTTAATGGAGTATGGGTGCACAATGATGGAGTGTTTTAGACCTAATCCTTTTTACTACAAGAGTACCATAAACAATGTTTTCCAAAATGTTAATTTCAATTAAAATAAAAGATATATATTTAAGGGTCTATTTCATATCACCTTTTTTATAAATAAATATAAAAATATCACTTTTCTTATTTTAAGATCTGTATAAAAATTGTAAAAATAAATTAATTACATTTTTACAAATGATTTGAAAATACAGAACTAAAGAAATAAAAAAAATTACAAAAAAAACAAGTTCTTATTTTTTTCAAAACACATAGCAATTATGCGCTTATTTTTAATTAGGACATAAATACTATTTGTACTACATTCTAGAATTTAACCCTATTTATCATCATCAAAATGCTTCCCTCCGTTCTTTTCTTAAGAACTACATTTCCCTTAATTTGCACTTGTATCAAATTATCAACAATTGTTATGAAATGATGATGACAGTTTGTTGAAAACAAGCAACTATTGAGATATTGATAATAATAAAAGTGTAGTTATTACTGTTTTTTTGGAGTGAGAGATATCATTATAAGAAGTAAATATATTAAATCAATGAAAAAGGATAATTATTTATTTGAAAAATTATTAGTAATCAATTTATTGATATTTTAGTTAAACATAACCAACTAAATACTCGTAACATGCACAACATTGTTGAAGCTAGAAAATTTGTTTTTTATCTTTTCACATACTTATCTAAATTATTTACATTAGTCTTTTTTTTTACATGAATAACTTGATAAACAAAAATATAAATGAATTAAATAATAAGTTTACTATAAATTTGTGTAAAAAGAAAAAAAAAACTTCATATGAACAAATTGGAATCAGTAGCAAAAAGATATACTGATACAATAAGTTGCATGCAATTGAAGAAACAAGAGAAATCATTAATCTAAAACCATGAGTTTTTCCCTATTGATTACATAGGGTCCTATATGTCATCCATTAACACTTAAGATAAACAAAAGTCTGATTCATATATGAAACTAAAAAGGCATGCTTTCTCAAATATAAGAAAACCATAACATAAATTTGGACTCATCATCATCAAAAGTGCACAACATTAATTAGAACCCTAATACATCTTTCACTTTCCCACGCTTTCTATGAATCCCTTTAAAGACCCTTTTGGTTGCAAACCGAACCCCTTTGCATCTGCTCTCTTCATAATCCTCAGCCTCTTGCATGACTCCACAAACATTCTGTTCAAGTTTCACCATCAAACACACATAAATTTTACATCACAAAATACAAATTACCATAGTTCTAAAATTGCAAAACCATGGCTAAAATCATCATCATGATCATCATATGGGACATTAGATCATTCTTGGAAATGTTGCCAACTAAGAACTTTTTTTTTTCTACCCTTTATTTTGATGTATCCAATAACAATAATGGTTTTTCTCTTTTGAGGGTAGGTCACATCTCATTTGATGCTCAACATTATAAGGAGGGATTCACGCATGTCGGCTATATGGGGTCCAACATATATCCTCAATATCACAACAAAATAAATTTGTCGATTTTTCACTTTCCTACATTAACTTTTCTGATATGCTGGTCTCACCGAAAATTACATATTGTTCATGTGAAGTTTTCAGTTTTAATAACTCCTAGAACACATTGATTAAACCATTTTCTCAAAGCTTATCAGTGTTTCAATCTTCTGGGGCAACTTGGTTTTATGTGTTGTTTAAATCTATCACGGGACAACTCACATAGCAGTTTGAAATTGATTGGATTGTACACCACGTATATGCATGCATCTCTGGTTATTAATCAAGCAATTAACAGTTAATTAGACCTAAGATTTGTTCACAGTATTAACAGTAAATGAAATTTTCTTAGCACGCATGGTTTTCAAAGATGAATGATGGTTGCAAGGCGTGGCTGGGCTCAGAAAACACGGAAAGCTGACTCTGTAACAATGTATAAAAAGTGTTTCTGCTTCTGGTTTACTTCCATTATCACTTTTGTCTCACAGAACATGATCATAGATGTTTTAGCACCCAGAAAGCCATAACTAAGAGTAAAACCTTCTTGAAATCAGTTCTATAATAAGCCTTTCAAATAAGACTAATGATACTTGTTATTATGTGTTCTTTAACTTAATTAACCTAAGTTTGATTAAAAAATTGTATTCTGTGAAATTATATCTATATATTCAATCATTCAAAAAAAATATGTAAAAATTCAATCAACTTAAACAAGTTATTTTTTTTCTATGAAAAACATAATAAAAATGATAAAAAATAAAAGGGGGTAGTGGTCAAAAGTACTTACTCCCATGGGACATCTCCAACCAGCATCCAGTCACCATCTTTGTCCTCATAAATGGGAACGTGTTCACTATTCTCCGCAGTCTTCAATGCTTCCACTGCCAACATATTTAAACAAATATTAATTTTTGCTAATCATTATTAATTTTTTTTTGCTTCTGGGTCTGGTTACCTTTTATCCCATTCTAATTGAGTGCTAATGATGATTAATTTATACACAGATTAAATTTATTCTTCTTGATCAATTTTTTGTTTCATGAAAAGAGCAGTTCAACTTTATGTATACACTAGCTGCACGCCATCACGTAATAGGGCAGAATGTCTAATTATTATATACTACTTGGTCACCCACTTTGTCCTTCTGTCTCTTTGTTCCAAATTATTTTACTCCTGCCCATTCTTTCTAGGACAATTATTAAAATAAAAGATTCGTCATAATCCTTATGTTGTACAGCATAATATTCACCGGTTAACTCGTTTAATCCTCAAAATAAGCATAATCTAATCTCAGATTGTGTTAATTATTATTAAGTTCACGAATACCCTATGCTTCTGCCAATTAAACCTATGTCATCAACCACGTGTTGTTCTTAAAAACAGTAGTTACAAAAGATCAAGATCGATGCCAATGTTCACACATCAACATCAACAAAGAGACTCAAAGGATATATTTTGTTGGGGACTTTTAAAAAGTTCATTAGTTTAATAGTAAGTCTCATGGAAACCTTTTCATGATGGGATATGTAAAAAAGTTTGTTTCTTGGGAGAAGGGGGTAATTGGGATTTGAATTCATCTTCTCTTAAAAAGTAGAACAACCATATTTAATGCAGTATATGCAATTCAATCTGTTATTTTGCACAGAATGAAGTTCATTGAAAACTACAAAACTCTCTTTGTTATAGCAATTCAAAATTTCATATTCATGTGTCTCTACACAAATTTACGATGATTTTTGACAAAGTTCAATCAACAAAAAAATTAGAGAAACTGGTGTTAACACTTGTCTTTTAATCTATATCACATGTTATTCCTATGGTTTCGAGCTTTCTGCATGTTTCTGATTGTTAAGTAAATTTACCCTAACCAGCTTGTAAAGAAAGATTGAAAATGGTGTGGAAGAGAAACTCACCCATTCCATAGCAACCAAAGAGCTTCTCCAAGGCAAAGGCCAAATCGGAGTAACCCTTGTGCACACCTAGATCCATTTTACGCAAGAAAGGAGCACCATCCATGCTAACCTTAACGTACATTTTCGAAGCTTCGTTCACACTGTTCTTCTTTCTGTAGGAGCACACCGGAGGCCACCCCACCACTTGATTCCTGTTCTCCATTTTCCGGCCACCACCGCCGGAGGAGCTGTTTTCATCATCAATCTCCGAGAACACCCTCTTCTTCTCGTTGTTCTTGTTAGCCACACTCACATGCTCGGCATCAGGTAGACCGAGTCTCAGCTCGGTGATTTCAAGTCCAAGACCTTCCTTGGCCATATTAGGGTATTGTATCAAGAATAATATGGTTAATGAGTTTCTCTTATTACTCTATAATTTGATGCAGTGAAGGGTATGAATGAATGGTTTATGGAGTATGGGTGAAAGGGTTTAGTTAGAATGTGTGTATATATAGAAAGTGAAGGAAAAAGGACGTAGTGGGAGGTAGCATTGAGAGACAGGTCAAGTAAGGAGAAGTGGTCGGTCACATGAGAAACAATTGTGGGGACAAGGTTGTCCCCTCGCTAATGAGGGCAGCACCATAATTAGTTAGATATGAGACACATCCTACGACTCTTGCTGCTTTCCAGATTTGATCATGGCCGTTTGATTAGATGACTGCAGGGAACATGCCATGTGACTTGCTTCATTGAGCTGTACATGCAGCTAGCTAGCTGTTTGCATTAAATTATATCTTCAGAGGGTTTTCATTTTACATGAAGAACCTATCTGCATGATTATGCAAATTTACCATCCTTGTGTCTTAATATTGATAGGTTTAAATTTTCTCTTCTGTGTATGCATGTGTTGTAGCAAGTTACCACACCCCCCAATGGAGACATATAATTCAAAATCAAAAGGAAATGACCAATTCATCTGTCGGCAGGAATTACCGTTGCTATAGTAAAGATGGAATTCATCTGATAGTCATCTTTTGTTCAGAAACATATATATCTGTGTGACCAATCCCATTTCACAATGCATGTGATTTGTAAGCATCATGTCAAATAAATATACATACATATATATATGTGTGTGTATGTATATGTATATGTATGTATATGATGATGCAAAGAGTAAGGGACTGAAATGGCCATGAAGGTGGGACCTGAGGCAAGTCTCTGTAGATAATGTTACTCAAAGAACAAAATTCATAATGTATTTTACAATAAAGAAGAGATAATTGTGAAGTATAATTAGGTGGATGAGAAGAAAGAGAGAAAAAGAAATGATGAAAAGAGATTGAAGATGTATGTTACTTATTGTCTGTGGAATGAGAAGGATGAAGAAATGATATCAGTCAAAGTGTAGTTAGGAGTAGAAACACTTGGGGCCTTCTCGTCAAAGTTACAAACGCATAAAACCAAGTTATCTGTTAGAATTCAAAACACCAGAGTCACCACTTCATGCTCATGCATGACAACCATAACTAGCATTGATGACAAAGTTCTTCTGCCTTGAAACTGTATCTGTGTTCAAATTTGATCAAACCAATTCTATAAAACAAACTATGTATTTTATAAATTAAGTCAACTTTAATTAGAGATATCAAATTTGATCTGATTTTATAGAATGGCTAGTTGTATTAATGCGTGAGATGAGTTAGTATGTGATAATTTATACTTCATTGGTTATTATTCTGGCAATTTTTTTTGTTTCATTCTATATTTTTTTATTGTTTACTTTGTTATAATTAGTAAAATTATAAATGGTATGCTTAACACTATATTTGTTGTTAATGTCAATTTAAGATTGATATATAGTTTTATTTTTAAATTTTAGGAGTTGTTTATTGTTACAATTGATAAACCTATTTTATTTCTACTATTTACGTATTATAATTTTTCTACTGTATATCACAAATGAGAACAATTTTTTCATTTTAGTTCATCGTGATTAGAAAGATTTTATTAGCCTATTATATAGCAGTTAATTTGATTTCATAATTTTAGATTTTATAGATAATGGATGACATAGAGAAAAGCATTGGACTCAGTTAAAGAAAAGTTGTATGCACAAATTTTTCAAACTCAAACATACCTATAGATGAACTTTGCCCCATAGTAAGATTATTAAAGATATGATGCATGGTAACATAAAATCCCTATATAATATTAATTAAGGCTACTGGAATCATTGTGCCCTTAAATAGTTTGTAATGTATTGTCAAGCATTTGAAAACAATGAGTATAAGAACTGAGGATTCCATGTACCAGAAGGAGTAGACAGGAAAGTATACAGCAAGATATCTAAGTATAAATATAGAAACTTTAGATTTAGTTGTGTTAATGATTTTCATATGATAAACTTCTTTCTATAAAAATTTCTTATATTATTAAAAATATTTTATTTCAATTCTATTCTTCTTTTATAAACAAAATTAAATTTATGTAACTATATGAAATCACTTAGGATACTTCAACTTATTTACTGAATATTTACAATATTTGACTCCCACAAAACAACTTAAATACTTTCTATTATACTGCATGGTTTCTTATTTTTAAGAAGAGATACTCGTATATGTACTAGAAAACCTCTTATGCTCGTTTAAAAAATTAATATAAAATTTATGTTTTATTGGTCAAAAACCTGCACACTACATTACAAATACAGTCGCCAATAGAATTTCCCATTGTTCATGTGTGTTTCTTGTGCGAACCCCAATAATTATGACCCAATAATTATGAACTTTTCTATTCATCTCAATTGGAGGATGATATATTCACGATTATGGATTCCACTACCATTTATATACACATGCAAGTAGAAGAAATTATAATAAATTTGGACAGATTATTTTATTAGATGAATAAGTGCTTGCTAACGGCTCCATTACCTTGGAAGACAAATCTAATTGTTTTATCGGAACGCAACAATCGATATATTCCTTCCATTGAAATGCCTTCTTGATTAATTAGTCTTAATTTTTTTTATTTGAATCCTAATAATTTATGGATGATGTTACATGATTGATGTTTCCCCTAGTACAAGCAATAAATCAAGCATATACAAATATAAATATACCCACATGACATAATACCTCCATGAGTGCAAGTGGATATAAATATGGATCTTAATTAATTAATTAATAATTAATAGTTGAATTTCAATTTAATGGCTCAGCATATGTTTAACTCAACAAAGAAAAACAAACCAAGTTGATTCAAGAAAGATTTAGTGTTTTGTGAATAGAAATAAATTATTAATTAGTTTTGGAAATGCATATCTTTGTGGTTAAATAATCAGTTTAGAACAAATGTAATTTTAAACTTATTCACTTTTATACCTTTGATCAATGGTAAAAAATTTTTGGAGCTCAACCACAAGTTCATGTTAACATGAAGTGTTTGATAACTCCATTGCGTTAATAATCATAAAGGAAGACCCACTTTCCCAACATGCACATTGCCCACAAGTTTAATACTATATATATACTAGTCAACCTAGGTAAATGATTTGCATAATCAAACAATGGGGTTTAAGAAATTATAGTTTCTTCTTTAGTCAATTTCACAAGGCAATTTAAGTAAAAATATAATAATAATAATAATAATAATAATAATAATAATAATAATAATAATAATAATAATAATAATAATAGTTGTCAATTGCAAGACATTCAGAACATAAGGTATTTGAAAAAGAATTAATTTAATAGTTGATATTGAAAATATTAATAGCATTAATTTTTAGAGATGTAAAATGACAAAAAAAAATGCATAACTGATTAATCACTTGCCAAATTATTAACTATAAATGTTCGAACAATTGAAAATTGATCATATATTTTGTTTCAAATCATGTTTCGTATTATATTTTAATTTTATTTATCAGTAAAGATAAAATATCTATTAAAAATTAAAATAAATAACATATTATTAAAGAACAGAAAACTAATTTAGATAAATGAGGCGTTGTGAGAAAAATACAAAAGATAAAAACTAAGAAAAAAGAACACTTGTATGTCTTAACAGTATTTGAGGTAATAAAATAAAAAGGTTTTAGTTACTTGATGAAAAGTATTAAAAAAAAACTCCAACTTTATCAAAAAAAATTTAATTATTTTTACGAGTTTAATATGTTGATAAATACGCGGAACTAAAAATTCATTTCAAATAATTGAATCTTCTTAAATTGTTTCTTCTTAAGAACTAAAAAGATTTGTGACGAGGTTGAAGCAGCTAATATATAATACAACTTGTTCAAAAGTTTGGATGTGAATCTGTAGTTAATTTTGGAAATGTTTTGACTTGTTCAGTGTTCATGGACAAGTTGAAAAGAAAATTAATTTATCTTACTTGTACTTTACTGAAAAACTCAATAGAATTATTTATTTTTACTTGCATTTGACTCAATAATCAAGTTGGTCCAACTTGTGGATATAATATACCAATCCAAAATTTATTAATAGGTAAATTATAAATTTGAATATGAATAACTTAAAATTATATATACAGTAATTTATATATATATAAAACAAATAATATGCATACAATACAATATCATGTAAAAAAAATTATCTATCAAACAAAAATTCTGATTATTAATATAATATTGTTAAAATAAGTATAAATTTTGAAACAATCTAATAATTTAGTTGGAATGACACATATCCATTCTCAAAATACATTAAGTTTTTAAACACAAATACATTAGAATGAACTGACTTATGTATGAAAGAATTCCTGAATAATCTTGATTTTCTTACAGAGAAAAATTGAAGCAAAAATTTGTTTACAACAACAGTCTAATTTATAATTATCTGGGTAACAATTTGCAACAAATCATTCATATGTACTTTTATATACACAAATCAACATGCAGTGGAGGAAAACATTCATTTATTTCCAGTGATTAAAAGTTCTGAATCTTGAAGTGCTGTCACTACAAACATAAAACTCATTTGCTTTTGACATGCAAAATTATTAGATATAAACACATCTCAATCAAGTGTTGCTTTCACCACTTTTATAGTTAATTTATATAAACAAGAGAAATTTTAAACAGTAAATTGTTAATAACCAAGCACATCAACATCTGAGATATGGTTCAATTGAGTGGTTATAGAGAATATATGAGGGCCAGTTTTAGACAGTGTTGCAATGTTGGTGCTTTCTGCAAAAACAAGATACAGAGACATGTGTCCCCGGAAGTTGTTTGCTCAACATCACAACACATACATAAACACAAGACCTTGCAACTAAACTATGTATATCCCAACGTTGTAAAGTGTTTCTTCCCCACCGAGCATATGTTTCCTATGCCTTCAACACCCCACACGTGATGCCACTTGTGCCCTACCATATCACATTCCTTCAACTTCATCTTCTTCTTATACTTTCATCCTTAATTTAAAACTAATTAAGATCTAACTCAACCTCCAAATATTCTGTCTAAACCAAACAAAATTTAGTTTGTTTCTTTTTTTTTTCAACCCTGGAAAAAGTAAGTTTTTTACTGACTTCTCGACTGATTTTAAATATATAAAAGTGATAAGTTTTTTATTGAAAAAAAAAAAAAAACCTTTATTACATTAGAAATATATGAGTGTGGTAAAGATTTATTTAATAAAAAAGCATTAGTATTTCTAAAGAGTGTCGTTTCTAATAATATTTTTTGATATAGAAATCGTTTATCTTATAATGAAACATTATTGTGTCTTTCTAACTTTTGTGAAGGTAAAAGAAATGTGCTGCTTTTATGTTTGAAATCAATTTTAGATTGTTGTTGATGTTAACTTTCTTTTATTAACTTCTTATATTTGTAAGCAAGAAAAAAAAAGGATTAATGTTATTTAATTTATGCATGTGCTCACCCGAAAAACTGAACATTAGAGAGCAACTTTCCAATGTACCATCATCAAAATCACAATTATGAACAAAGAAATCAGCTATAATCAACATTTTCTGCCATGATTCAGCTTAGTATGGCATGTTCAAATTATTTAACCTTTACAAATTTTTTTAATTAACAAAGAAACCACTCGCTTAAGAAAACACCACCCTTAGTATTCAACTGGTTCAATAAGGTATAGCCTTATTTATACAAGTGTGAGAAGAACAAGAGATCTCATAATATTTATATAAGCTCAAATCTCATGATAGATTTTTAACAATTTTAATATCACATTAAAATAAATTAAAATCTAACTCATCCTTGTAAACCAACTCAGCTAACTGAGATAAAATTTATCCTCACCAAAATATAGTCTTACCTTTAACTAATATAGATCAACTCAATAAGAAAGTGAGTTTTACTTGTACTTATATAATGAATATTAGTCATAATTTAAGATCTTAAAAAAGAACTACTTTTTACACACTAAAAGAAAATTTTTAGAAAAATAGAGCATTTTCTTTTTTAATTAAGTTTATAAATAGACTAACTTGGAATTTAATTGAAAAAAAGGTACATATTAGTGATATAGTTAACATTTTTTTTTCTTCTTGTGAGGGATATAATAAATAGATATTCTCACTGAAAAGTAATTAAGGAGAGGGGTTGATACTGTTAAAAAAATAGTACTTTTGATTTTCTTGATCAATACTGTAATAATAACTGTTAGTATTCTCTCTTTTTTCATAATGATAATTTTGCTTTTGCTAAAGTTTTTATGATTATAAATAGTAAATTCAAAATTCATGAAATATTCTTTTTTTAAGGTTAGAGGTATAGTTGCATATGTGCAGCAACATTGACAAGGCCATTAATTCAAATCAATGATGGAAGTAAAGTGGGAAGTGCATTTTTTATTTTTTTCCTTTACTGAACTACTGTTAAAAGAAGCATATGGGAGAAGTGTCTTAGCTACCATTTTAAAATCATGATGTTTAGGAGATAAATTTTTGAAAGAATTTTCAGAAATGCATTACACACGAGGTCGTTCTGAATATTAAAAGAGTAAAATGGAAAAGGTGCCTTATCTACCATTTTAAAATCATGAAGAGAGATTATATATATATTATCCCTATTCTAAATTCTCCTGCAAACCATCCTTATTTTCTGGAAACCATTCTTATTTTAAGAGGTATAATAAATAAATCCGTAACTCAAAGTCATGATTCTATTTTTGGGAGAAATTTTTGAAAGAATTTTCAGAACTGAACTACTGTTAAAAAGGTAAAGAAAAAGCATAGAAAAGTGCCTTAGCTATCATTTTAAAATCATGAATATATATATATTTTTTAAATTCTTCTCAAAATCATTTTTATTTTAGGAGATAAATGTTACTTTTACGTGGAAAGAGTTTAACAAGAAATTCAGAAACCGAACAAAAAGAAATGATGGTGACTGAAGTAGTAATAGTTTCTTTTACTTTTGTTTTTCTTTTAACTTTAGGTGTGTGATTTGTAGTTTCCTGATCTGGGATGTTGTAATAGGATGTGGAGATAAAGGAGAATCAACCACCATCCTTTTACTTGCAGACCTGGATAGAGAATCAACCCTTTTACTTTCTGTTCTTTCAGTTCGTTATTGAATTATTAGCTTATATCACAACCCACTGGTTGCTAATTGATTGAAGAATAGATATTTAGCAATTTAGAAGAATGAGTTATAAAAAGATTTAATCAAGATAATAATTTCTAAATCCTAACTTTCCATAATTAATATTGTAATTACATATACTCCAGACTAATTTTTTTTTATTAATTAGAATTCTATTTATCTTAATTTCTTGTCTGTATATCTTAACAAACACCATTTTAAGACTCTATTCATTACCTTTCTTCCATTACTAATAGACCATTAGAAATGATATAATGTGTACAAAGTACCATTGAAAGTATAGAGAACATGCACAACAAGATGAGAAGTTCTTCGAATTCATCGTAAGTTCGCAAGATGAGGTTCAATTATTGCAATAAAAACGTGTATATATATATATATATATATATATAGTTTAAACACCAAAACACAACTTGTTTACTTCTTCATTCTCAAAACTTAATTCCTCGGTGGCAGTTTTTAGGAACCACACATTTTATTTTGTTTATTGTATCTCAGGCTTCTGATTCAACTAAAACTGGTAAATTGAAGGATAATTGGCTTCGTTCTGCATGGTAATGCTGCCCACATACAACAGTTCTACCAACCTCCATTTCTTTTTACTGAATTCATAATCCAAAATTACGTCATTTAGGCATCCAGTGGCAAAACTTTCACATAAGTTAATGGTTATACATGAATAGACCAATTAAATAGGAAAGATACAACATGCTCTCCCTATATGTACGTTGGCTGGATGCAGGACCAAAACCTAAATGATTGTGTAGCTCTCCCAACGACCAAAATGAAAATCTAAGACAATGGTAAAGGCCCATGGACCCCAATCTACCACCTCTCAGAAAAAAGGGGTGAACAAATTGAAAAAGTCAATCCTAAGACATAATAATTGAGGTAAAATTATACACATTTGCAAACCAAATAAATATCGCAGATGGGAGGGAGAAATCATGCAAATAAAATACATGGAGTGTAGAGTTTTCCATAACCCGCACCAAAACTGTGACCGTTGTTGCCGCAAACTGCAACGCGGTCGTTTCTGGGTGTGTCAAATGCCGTTTGGTTTAATAAGCATCCAAACTGGGTAACACGCATGTCTCTTGGCCTCTGTCTCATGGATGCATTCGACTTTATCAGATAGTGAGATCTTTAAATGCCTCTAGTTTCCCGTTTGATGTGATGTGGTTAATATTCTCACTTTCAGAGTTCTTACGTGACTGGTTGAAGGCCGAGTTGGGAGAGGCAGAGCTGTGTCTTCCCTCAAAGTACGTAGAATATGGAAAGTAATCCGCACATCGCACCTTCCATCCTGCAAGAGTACATACAATTTTATTGCACTATTACAAATATAAATAAGAAAATGGAATTAAAATATAAACCGAGAACAACACTAAATTTGAGTATAAAAAGATTAAAATAACTAAATGTTTTAGCAAAAGATTATCATCTCCTTTAGCCCCTTTTTCCTTAAAAAGAGGAAATCATGTCTGCTTCAAAAGCAATTAGTAATTTTAATCTTCAGGAGGTAAAAAATTTTCAGCGCAGGAAAAGGAACTCGAAACACATTATTCGTGGAAATAATAAGTATCAGCGGCAAAAAAATATCACGTGCTAAAATTACCATACGCAATGCTCCTTACGTTCAAGCCATCCAACAGAAAAATTATTCAGGCAACCCAAAAGTCCAAGTTATACTTACTCAATGCAGCATCCTGATCAGCAAGAACTGTTCCAAGAAGATTGTGAACCGCAATACAATCTTTAAGTTTCCATTCCCTGATTGGTCCGAGTGCTCCATTTCTAGCATTAAGATACGAATTGAAACACACATTAATACCATTACTAAAATATGAAAAAGCTAAAATGAATCTAGAAAAGAAACAAAGAGATTAAGCTCATAAATCACATACACAAACAAACAAGAACATTGACAAGTCAGAGTCCATAAATTATAGGAGATACATACATAAGCAACAATTCAGGCACAATATTTTAAAAGAAAAAAATGTCATTTTTTTTTAACCTCCTCGTTTTAAAGAATCCTAGTATTGCTTTTTTGGTAATCTCTACACTTTATCTGAGATCCAGTATGTATTTCACTTGGGCATCTTGACCCTTGTTTCCATCTCTGGAATAAACAAAAAGACTTCACCACCTTTTAAAAATTAAAATTAGAAACAAAGACTCGGAACTGTCTTATACAGAAATACTGTTTTGCATTTGGGGAAGAAACCAATTCATCTTCTCCTCCAAAAAAAATAAATAAATAAAAACTTCTCTTCACTCACTGTTCCCCAACTCTATCTGTCTCTCTCCTAAACCACTACTTTTAAAATTCTTATTTTTTACTTTAACTTCAAAAAGAATGTGTTGAATGAGCATGATAACATCACTTAAAATGTTGTAATGCATTACCTGGGAACAATGTTATTTGTTGACTCTTCAATGAACTTAACAGCCTCAGATTTTCTGTTTGAATCCAAAATGTGCAAGATTTCTACAAAAGCGGCTCTATGCATCAAAGAATCTGCAAACAGAAACAAAATTAAGAAATCTTAATAAAGAAACTTGAAAGATATGCATTGCCGTGTTGACGATAAAGTTCACTATGACCTTTGTGTTTTTCAAGGACAGAGTTGTTTGCCTCAAAAAGGGATTTCTCATGCACCTGGCTGCAAAAAAGAAAGCAGATGAAGTTAAAATCAAATGATAATCATAAAATGAATAAGAATTATAGATTCGAGTCCCCAAGAAAAACAAAAGGATGAAAAATTCTGAATTAAGAACCTAATATTTGGGCGCTCAGCCTCTAAGACGCTCCAAATCAGTTTCTCACTGTCAGTCACTGGAGCATTCATGGATCCCACTTTATGGAAGAATTTAATCTGCAACATATGGACCGAATAAATCCAAGTAGAAAGAGGTTTTTCCTCCTTTGGTGTGTTTGATGGAGAAAAGAACAAAGAGAAAAATGGGAAAAAAGAAATCGAAAAATAGACTAGGAGTAGCTGGTACAAATCCTATCGTACATTTTTTCTTTCGATTGCCAATGTGCCATGTGCCTTTCATGAAATTCTTGATATAGACAAGGATTTAAAGTAAAGCAATTATAAATACTGTTTTTTGTTACTAATTATTATTAATCCTAGTACTGTTATATAAAAAACATGGGTTCGTGGGCGATTATTATGAGATTAAATTGTATTATTATTTTTAGTTTAGTATGAAAATATTACAATAGTAAATTTTCTAATTCCAGTAACATGGAATGGAACTAATGTATTCTTCAAAAAAGACACCATACCAAGCAACGATGAGAATCAGGGTGTTCAGAGTCCAATCTCAGTAACTGCTTCACAGCCTACAATCCCTCGGAGAAAGAAGAGTAATTACTTAAATATGAAGAAAATTAAGCTAGATAAATTAAGTTACTGGGCTCCTCCTACCTGAAAGGCAAGCAAAGTCTTTCGTTTCCTTGTATATAATTCAAAAGAGAGCAAGTGTGTCTCCAATGAATCAGGGGAATTCTTCTGCAGCAACTTCAAGTATCTAGTAGCTTCTGACAGTGGATCTTCAACCTAAGTAGGGAAAAACACAAGGTGAAGTTCTAAAATGAATATGTAAAGAAACATTCTAACGTTGAAATTAGCGTGTTTAATACTGACACTATTATGCTTTATTTATACAAATTTTAATTTTTTTAAACAAGTAATGCACATACGTTTTTTAACATCAGATGTACTGTAGCATTTTAACTTGTCAAAGTCCATACAATTTTCTTTTACAAGAAAATTCATTTGAAAAAAAAATACAAAAGACCACCACAAATGTTATTCAGATTTATATAATGAATCAAAACCCTATATAAACAATCCACGCTATGCAAGTATGTTTGCAACTCCGTGCTCCTGAATCCTGATTAGCACAGTAGAAAAAAATTATTTGCATAGTGTATTTCTGAAACCCTTTCATTTTCTATAACCATACGGTCTCCCACTCCGCACATAATAATGCTATTATAACATACGGTGATGATTAGATGTTTACAGTTTTTCTACCAAGACCCGAACAGCAAATATGCATGGTGATCTATAGCTACTCATCTACATGATCTTATGCAGAAAATTTTTATTCTGAGCACTAAATAAAATTTTAAAACAGCCGAATAAGAATTTAAGATGTAATCCTAATAGACTCAACATTACTCAGGTATAATCGATATAATTAGATATTGTCAGGTATTCTAATAGACATTGAATGCATTAAATTTGAACCTGCAACAACTTCTCCCCGTTTGGATCAGGATCAACAGGTTTTACATGCCGCTTCCCAGACTTCGATACCCCACTTGCACTTAACTCTTCATTCTTTTCTTCTGCCTCCTAATAACAAATGTAAACAACAGGATCAGTACCTTCCCCACAGGCAGTTCAGCAGAAACTAAAGAAACCGACTACAATACTTTTTTGGCTCTTGCTTCTGCCTTCCTCTGTTTTTGCCTCATTTTCTTCTTCTGAGAAGGAAGCAACTTTGACATGTTATCATCTTCCTCTGCTGTAGACTTTGGGGGAGAATCATGCAACTTAATATAGCATCTGCAACTCAGAGTGTCACGTTTATGAGATCATAAAACAATCAGAACTCAGAAGTAGATAGCTTTACTAGTACTAATTAAGGCAGAACAGACAACAGTCCTTAAGGATCTTTTCAGGATATAAAACCAAATATTAACACGGAACTTGGACTTGCTTAAAAAAAAAAACTCTCGCTCTTGCATGTAACAATAAAGAAACTTCAAAAAAAAAATCACTAGTTTCCCATATGCATATGCATTGGACCTCAGCTTTTAACTCCCATGATAACCCAGTTAATTAAATCACCATACAATACTAACAGATATAACTCATTAAGGATAGCACAATGCCAACAAACGACAAGGTATTCACCTGATAGCCCCAGCTGCTGCTTTGTGAAAATATGAATGTGAATGCAATTGGTCTTGAAATTTAAGCATTTCCACATAAGTACGCAAAGTCATTTTCCGTAAGCAGTAAGAATGAAAATCAAATTGGTCCTCCGTGATATCAGCATAATGCTTCTCCACTGCTAAAAACTTTTTGAGTGCCCGTCCAAGATCACCCTGGCGCAAATAACTTTCACCCGAGGCAAGCTCATACCTTCCAAAGGTAGAAGTGACGCATTAAGTAATTAAAACACAGCAGTCATTAGATAGTGCAGAATGTTCAAATATCATGTTATACCAACCACATGCACTGCATGTCATGAAGGTTATTGTGTTGATCCCCATCCTTTGTGAACAATACAGCAGTTTTTTCAGCCAAAGAAACCTTTGTATCAAAGGAACAGATATGAATAAAGCAGATCAGAAATGAAAATGGTAAATCACAATGCCTGTGTAGCTAACATCCAAATATAACCAAAAGATAGACAAAAACCTGATCAGCCTGCAGCATCCGCTTAACACACTCACTATTAACATAACGATCAGCAAGATCCATACACCTAGCTTCATCAGCAAATGCAGCAGCAGCAACCAAATCACCAGCATGCTTCAGTATCCGACTCTGTTTTACAGATAGAAACAACAATCATTCAATTTTGTTATATATTGAATTATGTATCACAATTTGTAAAGCTAAATATCATTTCAAATTATGTATCACAATTTGTACAGGATCATACAATTTAGATAAAGCTAAATATCATTTCAAATATATCACATAGAGGATATAGTGTTCAATGTAATATTTTTAACTATTGAAGTAAAACTATATTAGTTTCTACTCCAATATGAACCTAGAAATGGATAAAATAAAACATCTTAACCATAAATCTTATAAAACAATTATTAGCTATATATGTGCTTGCAAAGCCTATATTTTATTGAATGCAAACAGGTCAATGAAATAATCAAATAGTGCATGCATTGAATATGTGGGTGACAAACAAAGTAGCGGAATAATCAAATAGGATAAGTTCAGAAATGCTCCTTTAATTCCTTTCATCTAACAATTTAAGTATATGATTTTTTAATTTTTCACAAAAATTGGTAAAATTAAAATTAACAATTAAAAGAATAGCAATTCATTAAATCATGTGATTTATATTGACATAAAATTGAACAAATTTATTCAATTATCATAAGAAGAAAGTCATTTAAGATTCATCTTAACGTTCAAATCAAACACGTAGCAGAATTCTATCGAAGGATAGGATTTCAATTGTGAAGGGTTTATCATATAACAAAAGGACTAGAAAGAAATGAGGAGAAGAGTTCATAACTCCAACAAACCTTGACAGAATATAGATCAATGACTGTGGGTGTATGTTCTATAGCTTCATCAATTTTAGAAAGAGCAATTTCAAATTGACCCCGCCTGTCATAATGCTGCACCAGTACAAATTTTCTTAGTAAAAAGGTGATAATTACCCTAAACCCTAAATCAAAATAATAGCCACCCACCTGAGCCAATAGAAACAAAGTCCACATTAGAGTTGAAGGGGGTTCTTTGTCCGTCCTGTGAAAGAGAAACATTGGTTATAAAACACAAGAAGCGAATTCAAAAGTACCAATTATTAGGGCCTTAGCAATATCATGGCCTTGTGGGTAGGGATGTTTCCAGGGTTTCATTTTGGTGATTTGCTTATGGTTGTTCCAAGGAAATTTTAAGTGAATGTGTTTGTCTTGAAGTTCTCCTCTTCATGCAAAGAGCGAATCAAGAAAAAGATACTAACATAGGCACTGTATAAACATTTTACTTCATTCATGTGTTACACACAAAAGTAAACACATATTTTACCCTCCAGGATATTGGCCTGACGTCCTAATTGACTGCTCTAACTCGAGAATAAGTTGTTCCAAAATGTCTGCCTGTACAAAGTTAAAGGAAAAGGAAACAATCAAACCCCACAATATCAGTAATCTCCAGCCTCAAATGAATGGCAGAAAAAAACACGCATATGAAATCTCAAACGCTCAATAGTATAAATACGTGACAAGACTAACCTTCCCAGGGTGATTGTATAAAGATGATAGATCAGAGAACAGAGAGGGAACTCCCTAGAAACAACACCAAAAGATATCCCAATCAATTTTGAAACAACTAAGCTAGACATAATAAAATATGAAAGGGAATTTTGTAAACCTTGGTTAGCAGAGGCCTAATATAATTGTCTGCTGCTTCTCGAAATTTGTCACCTTGTAGAAAATCTAGTGGTATTCTCTGAGAAATAAAAAGATAAAAAAGATACTTCCTGAATTGGTATATATCTTCCTGAATTGTTATACGAGAGAAAAAAAAAAACTAAAAACACCATGGTCACAAACATATTATGCTAATAGATATTAAAATCCATGTTTTCTCAGTATTTACCATAAAGGAAGAAAATTAGAAAATTCCGTCTCATAATAAATTAATTAGCAATGAAGCAATATTTGGATGGCTGAACCCATTTCCAAAAAAGGGATGTAATGAATATATCACAACTCACTGTGATACAAAGACACGTGTGTGTGTGTGTGTGTGTGTGTGTGTGTGTGTGTGTGTGTGTGTGTGTATATATATATATATATATATATTACAAAGATAACATGGTAGATATATTAGCTAAGTGATAACTGTAATACATGATTGGCAGATGTTAAATAGCAGGTAAAAACAACTGCAATAACAATACAAAGCCTTACCTTAACAGCAGAAGACCACTTGTATTGTTGTACAAGTGTTTTGTACAAGGAATCTAACTGGTCTATTTGATCAGGCGAGTACTGCCCATCTTCTAAATATAGTCCAACACACTTTTGGAGTCCTTCATAGTATCTGAATAGTAACATGAATCACTAAAACTCAGTTTCAACAAGCATAAATAGACAAAATGAGCAATATCATACACACAAATACAGTGTAGACAACTGTAAATAACATATAAAACCAAATAGAACAATATTTAAAAGAAAAACAAATTTAAAGCAATTCTGCCACTGAATCAAAATCATCACCTCATCAATTTACGGGATAGTAATCAAAAAGATTTTAATTTCAATTAAAATTAGGACAAGACATGCACTCATATCATATACAAAAAAATACAGTGCAGATAATGTATCAAACCGAATAGAACCAAGTTTAAAACTATTCTGCAACTGAATTAAAATCATCCCCCTCATCCATTTACACCAAATGGCTAATTAAAAAGATAATAATATCTCTTACGACAAGACATGCACTGCTTATCCTAATCTAATTTCACACAGAACCCACCTTAAGACGTCAGGTAAACAACAGTTTCCAGTACCAAACTGAGGCACATAAAAAGAGAGAAAAAGTGAAAAGAAAAAAAAAAAAAAAAAAAAAAAAAAAAAAAAAAAAAAAAAAAACAGTAAAACTATGAAGTTTAAGAAGTTTCAAAAGACCAGATAAGTTAGGATATAATTCTTTCTAAATTAAGACAAGTTATCTTGAAACAGAATATTGAGCTCCATTTTTTAAATTATTTTGCTCTCCAAATGGATTAATAATAGCGTCAAATAATACTTGGGTTTAGATATCAGTTTTAGCATGAACTATGGATTCTAACTCTATAAGATAACTGTATAGCTGAACATCCACTGATAGAAATAGGGGTGTTCATTGGGTCAGGTTACCCAATGACCCAAATTGTCCAACCCAATTAGATTGAAATTCATTTGTGGATGTGTCAAACTTGACCCAGCCCAAGCTAACTCACTCTTATACGGGTTGGATGATGGGTTTAGTATGAGTGACCCAAGATCCATTCTTATACTTGGGTTATAGACAAATTGTGCTACAGTTTTCTTTTCAAGTCTTGAATTAGTTTGAACAAACTTATTATGACTTGACTTATTGGCTTACTGTGGAATAAGAGAAGAAATTTATTTTTTAGAAAAGTATTCACAGCATATATAGAATAAAGATAAAAAATACTCTGACAAGCTAAACAAAAAATATATATCATTTACAGGCCTTGGGGCAAATGATGGGGATGTAAAAGCCATTCATGATAAAAGTATAACTGAACCACAATAGAAAACATGCAGTAATCTCAGTCTCGCAATTTGAAACATAATGAATAATTAAAATGGAGATTCTGTGTATGGAACAATTCTATTGAGACTGAGAAGGGTGAAAAAAACCTATGACGGGAAAAAACACAAGAAAAACCTTTAAAGGACTAATCAACTGATACACTCAAACCTAAAATATATGTTGCAACAAAGATCACCTATAATTATCAGGATTCATGGAAAGTAATGCGCGGTACAAAGCTTCGCCTTCTTCTAAGTGACCAAGCTTTACTAAAAGTGACACCTCCTGTTCCTTGTATGCAAGCTTATCAACCTAGGAAGACATAATCAGAAGCAAGTTAGATGTTATATGGAAGTTCATTATATAAAATTACCCAGGTTAATCAAACTAAAACATACATACAATTTTAAATTCTTTTTTGCGCAACTCCTCAAGAGCTCTCTCGAGAAACCCACATTCCTCTAACAACGAGATCTGGGCAATAATATTTGGTGCAGAGAAACACCACAGGAAAAAATAACGTCAGTAGTCAAACCATATATAGATTTCCTATTCTTGAACATTCAACCATAGAATTGACAGCAAAAAAAGTGTAATTTGACTAGAATAATATCAAAATCTTTAAATTTAGTATCAAAGTAACAAAAGTTACAGGATTATCTCATACAGTTTTCAAGTAAATATTAGTAGTGAAGTTACAAAAGTTTGATATCTAAAAGATAAATAAAAAAAAAAAAGTAGCAAATTGAAATTTTTCATGTATACAAAGTGCTAATTATGGTAAAAAATGCATCAAGCACTTGATATCTAAACAGTCATTGTGCATAAAAAAGAAACAACTGAAAACCTTGTACAAAAGCATTTCCCCATGCTCACACCGTTCATTTTCTGGAGGATAATCCTCTTCCAAAGTCCCTTCATACGCTTCCAAAATTTCAACTGCTTTAGATGGACTGCACACATTCAAAAAGATCGGTATTACAAACAACCATACTAACAAAATTATAATATTTCAACAGCAACGATTTATAATAGCAAATCAGAAGTAATCTTCACCTAGTGCTCAGATTATAAAGGTCAGAAACCAAAGGAAATGAAGGAACTTTTGGGTAAATATACCATGTAATTGGTCCCCAAAAAATCAAATACTCTGTAAACAGTTCTTCAAACCAAACTCAACAGCGTCTTTTTTGCATTTTTCTACTTTAATAAATTTGCCAACTCATTATTCATTGCCATTATGTATAAAAAAAATGACATCACAGCAAAACTGATCACCACATTCCAATGCCAGATTTAGAAAAATGCTACCTAATACAATTAGTGACTGATGAGAATGCTAGAACTAATACTTATGAATAACAAAGGCTTCAATATTTATGTATCCAGTAAGCAACAAGTTGAGAGCTCAAGATCATATCTCTGTGGGTCCTGCTAGGATATAAAGGAAAGAGAAATAGCACCTGACAACAAGCTAATAGCTCATATAGAACTAGTCCTAGTCTTTCAAGATCATGGCAAGCTTGATATTGAATTTTATATCCCCTGAATCTACGGCCTTAGAGCCACTATAAAAACTAAATATTACTTCCAAAAACTCATGCCTCAAAGAGACACACAACTGCCAATTACAAATAAAAAAAGGGGGGAAAAGAAAGTAAAATAGGGACAACATTATAAATTGCATGCATTGATTATTTATATCAAAAACATAAACCTGAAAAAGAAACTCCGGAAAAAAATACATTTGAGGCCAATGACTATCACCATTTCGGAAAAAATAATTCAATACAAATCCAAATCATACTTGGAGTTCAAATGATGGGATACAGAAAATCCAATCCAATTCATGCGATGATTTGGCTTCAAAGTCAAAAGTTGTTGTCTTGTCTCAACAAAGCCTGTTAAATCTCGCATTTGTGCCTGTGAGTGAAGTGTAAAAAACATCATAATCAAATCATAAAAAAATTAGTGAAGATATATTCACATGCATATATATTTATTGAAATGTAATAAATACACAGCAAAATAGTACAGAAGAGAAACATCAATCTACTGTAGTTCATGGCAAGGGCAATATGATATTGTATCAAACTTGAATAAACTTATACTTACAATAACACAGGATGTTGCCAGTAGAAGTATTGGAATGTTACAACACCTTCCAAGTCAATTTTAACACGGAAAATTAACATTTTGTTACTCGTCCTTTAACAGGGTATTTCTAGAAAATATTATCAGATAGCAGATTATTGAATACGAGCTCAAGCTTCATACAAATTTTAATGACAGACAGGGATAGAACTTCTTGATGGAGTTTGAGGACCAACACATTTAAATTTTCTTGATATAAGATACAAGTATAATCACAAAATTGCTCCCATAATTTGAAATCAATATGGTTCAAAACAGACTGGAGCAGCTGGTTCAACCAGGAGCCAGTCTCATGTCAGGTTTGGTTATGGTGCAATAATAGTATCAAAATGGTGAAACCAGTCAAAAACCAGCAAAAATGGTAAAATATCGGGTCAAGAAAAAGTATTGATAAATTAGTGATAGACCAACGTAATTTACAAGTAATAAACCCACCCAGGAAGTTGCTCCCTGTAAATTTCTTCCTCAAAATCACCATAAGGAAGGCACTTTTAGTGTCAAGTTGGTTTCCTTCTCCAAATGGTCATGGTATTCTTGACCAAGGAACCACAACTCCACAAATGCAGACCAACACAAGTAATTTTTCTAGTTGAGTTTTGCAGTTGTAATGATAGGGAAAACAGAATTTATGAATGCCATTTCAAGCGCACGAAACACTACTTTTAGGGAGTGGTGTGCCCAACACCTTCAAGTAGGTCAAAACTGAGAACCAAAGGCAGAAATGTGTCAGATGAGAGTCTGACAAGCTGCACACCCCGCAGAGCATCAGAGAATATTGGCAGCGTGCCTAAGTATTAGGCCTCGCAGAGTTGAATTGAACTCCTCGAGGTGCAGCTAATCTTGGGTTCATCAAACGAAAAGGTGGCAAATGGCAGACACAAACGGCGGACAGTGGCAAACAGAACGTAGTGCGAGATGTTACTCACTCGGATAGCATCTTGAGCTTAAAGGATATCAAAACTCAATGAGTATTGCCTCAGCTAATGTATTATATATGTTGTGCATGTATGTATGTGAGTGTGTGTATGAAAAAGGTAAGGACAAGAACAATCAAAGGAAAAGGGCTACAGCCTATGACCCTTAACGTTGTAGAACAAATAATAAAAAACTATTCTAACAGAAACAACAGATAATCATTTTGACTGTCTCATTCGCAAATTTCAAAGTCTGACTGGAAGTTAAAAAGGTTGTGACAACTTAGTAGCTACAATAAAAAAACTAAACCAACCAAAGATAATTTAAAAAATTTGCAAATGGGAGTGGTCTCTAGGAAATGAAAATCGATAGCAAAAAAAATGCGTCCACTTGTTTAACAGACTAATATTTATGATTTTCAACCTTAAGCACAATCCACCATAAAGACTTACATCCAAATTAAATTTATTGATATGTAGAGAAGTAAAATAAAGGAAAATGGATTTAAGATGCTACCTGTAGGAGTGATAGGTCACGAAGAATTTCAATATTGTCCGGATCTATTTTCAGTGCATTTCGATAGCACTTGATCGCCTCCCTGTATTCTCTGTCTGATCGGTAAAGGAGACCATAAACATGCCAGCAAACATGACTTTTAAGGTCATTCTGTACCAAAACAAAAATCAAAGCTGAATCATCCCACAAACAGCTATGTAAGATAGATAGATTAAGTAAAATCAAAGACAACAAACCTTTAATCCTTGACGAACAAGTTCATATGCTTCGGACTTACGATCCATGCAATTTAGTGTCAAACCCTTCATCGATAAAGTTTCTATCATCAAGAAACAGGAACGGACACATAAATAAAATTATGACCAAAGAAGCAAAACATGCCGCAAATAAAAAATAATAGATAGAAAAGGAATGAGGGCTAAAATTGCATGACGTACTTAAACAGTTAAGGGGGTAGATAAGATGACCCCTGGCAAAAAAAGTAAAGCTCAGAAAATAACCACCAAAAAACTATACCTCCATGGTCTGGAAACTTTCTCAGAATGGTATCAGCAGCTTTGAGGCCCTTTTTATACTGTTTGGTTTCATATGATTTCTGCAGAAACAAGAACAGTGACACGTACCCTTCATATCAAATTTACCCACCATCTCAAAAACAATATTATTTCACTTGCATAAATATCCTATTGATAAGATTGCAAGAGCTCGCAAACGACAAATGAATTTTTTTTTCCGTAGAGGAAAACCAATATCAAATAACAAGAACAACGCCGAACATATTCAAAGCATGGGAATCCACTTCAACTACTGCCGTCCTTTTCCAATTTAACTCCTTAGAGATGCAACAACTTTTTCCAAATTTCACTTTATTTATTATTCACAGCATGGCCAAATGATTAGTCAAGTAGCCTGCACACAGACATTGATAAAAAGAGTGGCGATACATGGACACCAATATTTTACAAACAATATATCATTTTTCTCTATCCCTCCCTTCTTATAACACGATCCCTACACTTCTCTCTAAGTCTCACTGGGTGTAGAATACCATGCAACGGACCATGCAACAGTTTCTTCGATAAAAACAACCATATTCAGTCATTTCAATATCAGTTCGAACTCCTAACATCCTAAGTACGGGAGATATAGGAAAAAAAAAAAAAAAAAAAAAAAAAAAAAAAAAAAAAAAAAAAAAAAAAACAGAGAAACCAAAAAAACTCAAACCCTGGAGTGCCGAATTTCCAACCTGTCCTAATCCCTCGAAAACCCGATACACCACTAAGAACTTACAAATTACACCAATTACAAAAGATAAATATAAATTTAACTGAATATCCTAATTTCCCTTCCCTTAAACATTTGTCCCAGATTTGCAGCACCTAGAGAAACTACTTCCTAAACAAAGAGCACAGTGAAGCCAAGCAACCCAGCTCAAAGTCCAAAGCACGAAATGGCCAATTCCAAAGACATCAGAAAACAGAAGAACGAAATTGAACCGAAGATCCCTAATATCTAGATACTGTAAACGAGGGAATATAGCGTTGGAACAGAATTTAGGGTTTTACGACGGGGAAGAGACAGAGACACAGTGAGTAGAGCTGCGCGGAGCTCCGATGAGGAAGCAGAAAAGCAAAAGGCAAAGCGCGAGAATGGTTAGCGAATCGAAACTTACGACGATGAGCTTGAAGAGGTTGGCCTCCTTGGGGGGCAGAGAAGCGCCCATTGTTGCAGAGAGTGTTGCAGAGAGAGAGAGTGAGTGAGAGATTCGATGGAATTGGGAATAGAATGAAAATAAATGATAGGGTCACGAGAGAATAGAGAGAGAGAGAGAGAATGGTGGCGTTTTGTGAGCTGCAAAAGCAAAGGAGAACGAGGCTAAGCAACCCTACTGTGAACCGAGCTACCAAACTCTTAAGAGTGTGTGTATTTCTCACTTTCTCGCCTTTTACACTGAATTACCATTTACTTTCCTCAATAAAACTAGTTACCAAAAAATATTTAATTTTAAAATATTTATTACAAAAATTAATAATTTATAATTAAAATTAAAAAAAAAAAAAACATTTTTGGGTGCCCTTATATAGGACCATGGGCTGGAGAGTGAGGTGTAAGGAGCACTTGTCGCCCATGTGTATCTGTGGGAGTGCGATCAGAAACATTTTGACAAATAACTTGCATGAACACGGATACCAATGGGTCTGGACCAACTAGGATTGTAATTATTCATCATAGGCTAGGTACCTCTTTCAACAATGTTTGTGAGGGTGGATCCATGTTTTTCTAATTTAAATAACATTATTTAAAATTAACTTTCAAATAAAAACAATTATTGTAAAAGTAAATTAAATAAAATTTTATTGTAAAATATTAATATAAATAAAAAATAAATATTTAAGATTACATTGCAAAATATAAGTTTAAATAATATTAGTCTCTTTGAAATAACTTTAATTGTAAAAATTTAAATAAAAATACAAATCTTTAGTATCAGGTTTTAAATAGTTTTTCAATGAGTTAAATATTTTTATTCATCAATAATTTTATTTTATCCAATTTATATAAAAAAAATGCTTAAATAAAATTGCTAAGGATGCGTAAAAAAAGCATAAATAGATTTTCGTATATTGATTAATATGATACATGTAATTGTTTTATTAACAAACGGATAATTAATTATTTACACTGGTTGTCTTATATATTAAATCTATTTGTGTTAGTATTGTGGATTTTTGTTGATATTTTAATTTGTGATGGCACTCATGACATTTATCATTATTAGTATTCTTAATGAAATTTATAATTCCTCTCGGTTTATATAAGGTTTTATTATTTAAATATAATGAAATAAGTTAAGTCATATTTCTCTCTTAATTATTTAGTGTTTATGATTTAAGTGATAGTTAAATAATAAGTGGTTTTACATTTTAAATGTGATAGTTAAATAAGAAGTGGTTTTATATTTTAAATAAAAGTGATTGGAGATGAGATATTCTTTTAGGTATGTTAAGTTTAAAGAGACTCTTTAACCAAAAATGTATTAAGTTGGTAAAAAATAATCAGATATATTGGATTTTGTTAAATTACATTGGTTGAACTACTCTATAAGTATACATATCTATAAGTATACATAACATTGTATTAACAAAGTTATAATTGATTTCACATTCTCTCTTTATGCAAACCTCCTTATCATTATATTAAAATTATCAAGATGAATGTTTCATATTTCTTCAAATGGGTCGAATTACCTTTATTATAATTGTCATCAATCTTTTTATTGTTTTTTGCAATGAGATAAACACCATTCCATTTTAAGCTTTTGAATATGTTCAATCAAAGTAATACACTTGTTAATATCATGTTCATAAGTCATGTGAAATTGACACCATGGAATTTATTCCAAACCAAATATTTTGTCTCTCTTTGTTAGAAATTATGGTAGTTTGGTAGTATTGACATATTTCAATAGTTCATTTCTTGAGGCACTAAGACATATTGATTCAAAATTGAGGATTGGTTATTTAGCAGTGTAGTGTTGGTATCTTCTATTAAATACCTTATAAAATGATAAATCACTTTTTTGGTTCCTATTATCATGTGAGTTGGATTATTTATTATTGTCTTGTTTTTTTTTTTCTTTAGTCCATTTTGAAACATCACTTCTTCGGTTTCAATGTGGGAGATGGTGCATAACTAGACCCACACAACCTTTTTCTCTCTCCATTATAAGAAATCCTTTGAAAATGGTTAGTCCTCTGGTGAAAGCATCAATAAACATGTCTTTCATTTAGTTAAGAAATGTGAACAATGTTGTTCCAAAAGCTATCCTTTAAATATTTAAGTGACTCTTCTCTCTTATTTACTAAATTTGATTGAAAATTTGTCTAAAACCAAAAATTCAAAATGTTTTTTAAGGTGTCAAAATCTTGAAGTATAATTTTGAAGAGCCAAAATATAATTTAATGTGTGTCTAAACACTTTAAAAACTTTAGAGAAAAAAATTTAGGAGAACCATAACTTTATTTAGCTCCTTAAAATTGATTCACGAGTAATTTTTCTTATGTTTTACATGAAAAAAAAACACTTATTTAAGCCATTTTATCGCAACGAATTGTGTTGTGAACAAGGTTAAGAATTATTGGAATGAAGAAATGGAGTCATTAACGTGTGTCAACCCCTACATATTGACCTAACTCACCATGAGTCTGAGTTGAGTAAAGCTGAAAAATAAAAATACAAACTAATTATAAGAAAACAAAACCTATAAATTATAACTTCATTCATCTGAGTTGATCTTATAGGAACCAGGCTAACCCATATAACCCATTAAATTCAATTATATACAAATAAATATACATCACAATAAATTTAAGTGACTCTTCTCTCTTATTCACTAAATTTGATTGAAAATTTGTCTAAAACCAAAAATTCAAAATGTTTTTTAAGGTGTCAAAATCTTGAAGTATAATTTTGAAGAGCCAAAATATAATTTAATGTGTGTGTCTAAACACTTTAAAAACTTTAGAGAGAAAAATTTAGGAGAACCATAACTTTATTTAGCCCCTTAAAATTGATTCACGAGTAATTTTTCTTATGTTTAACTTTTTCTTAATAACATAATTTTTCTTAAAAGTGATAAAGTTTATATGTGTTTATTTGATCAATATTCCAATGGTGCTTAATAACAAACACAAAGAAATTTAATACAATAATGAATTTATTTATTTCTTGTTACTTTTTAATACGTCTTTTAATATCAAATGACAAGGACTTTATACTTCCATTTTGTTTAAGAATTATATTTTATGGTAATTTATAAATTTTAAGACTGTGTAAGAAATCATTATTTAATTTTGTTAGAATTTTTGTATAAAAAGTTAATTTTATATGAAAATTTAATTTTGTAAAAATTAAGTGGATCTATTCACTTAACTCATCACCAACTACTTCATAATATTCTTCATTAGCACATTGTCGCAACCGGGGTCACGACGGGGACGGCGAAAACATATTTTAAATTTCATAGAGTCGCCACTATAGTTTATTATGGAAAACTACAGAAAAACCAAAAATCTGATCTTCGAACCAAACTAAAGTC
>Ga0209489_102935_pt1 | contig 33955 bp, 15 predicted proteins | sample SiratrowhiteBW_FD_187527 | JGI IMG/M metagenome (GOLD analysis project Ga0209489, IMG submission 187527) | Root nodule microbial communities of legume samples collected from California, USA - Siratro white BW (SPAdes) (version 2) | ecosystem: Host-associated > Plants > Roots > Nodule | place...
AGAAAATATAAATAAAATATTAATATATTTATTATTAATTAATATATATATATATATATATAATATTTAATGTATTAATATAATTAATGTATTATGCATTTTCATATGTACATTAGAGGTAGTTACAAAAAGTTGAGTTGTAATGCATTGTAATGAGATTATTTTATTAATATGTTTTTTTAATATCTCATTTATATTAATATATATTTTTTTAATATCTCATTTATGTTAAATTGATATAATAAATATATGACACTTTTAAAATAATATACACAGGCAAAAAACATTAACTACTTTCAATACTTAGAATCAGGAGTGAGCCGGAGTGACTCAAGACCAAGCACGTAAAACAATCCCTTTAAGTTTAAAACCTCAAAAAAATTTAATACTCATATATTATTATAAAATAAAAAAAATATTTAATTTTCAAATTATATTAAAAAAATTTAATTAAAATTTTAAAATATTTTAACTAACTTTAAGTTTATATTGGTGCTATAAATATTATTTAATAATTTTAAATTTATATTGGTACTATAAATATTATTTAATAAATAATATTTTTGAAACTTTCTTATAATAAATTAATAATATTTTTTAAAAAAGAAATTGAACAGTCAAGGAATCTTACGTATCAAAACTTTCTAATTTTTTTTATCTCTTCCCTATATTCCAACACATTGACATCATTTTCTTGATATGTCCTTTCCTTTCATTATCTGACTCTTCCACTTCTCTCATTCCTTCTTCTCTTATCTCCTTCCTTCCTTCCTTTGTCTTTTTCTTCTTCCATAATATTATTTCAATTTTTTTTCAATTTCAAATTTATTTTATCATTCTATACTTTTCAATTTGTTTCTAATTTCAAATTTGTTTTATCATTCTATATTGTGCATTTATGCACGTATCTTTATTTGGAGACTTGGAGGGAGCCCTAGATTGATCGAGGAAGAGTTTGTATTTACTCCTTTTGAGTGCATCAATATTAGATAAAAATAATATGAAATTGATGAATTGATCATATTTTTTTTTATTTTTCATTATTGTTTAACTAATCTTAAAATAATTTGTACAGATTCAAAGAAGAGAATTTAGAATTTATAAATTATATTTAAAGTCTTACCAAGGAACATGATTGAAAGATAGTAGGAGACTTGAGACTCACAAGATACTAAGATCAAGTTCATTTCTTAACAATCAGGTGATATATATTATAGTTTTTTATTTTATAAAATCACCTCAAAAGTCATTTTTTATTATTTTTTATATATTATAGATAAAATAATTACTACACTCCAAAATATATTTGAACGATTTAAAATATATGAAGATGTTTTTGGTTTTTTATTTAGTATTAAAAAATTAAAGTCATTGGGTTGTGTACTTTTGAAAGAAAAATGCTTAAACCTTGAAAAATATTTGAAACATGATAATTTGGTGGCTTAGATTTATTTTCAGAATTAAATATCTTAAAGAAGATTATAGGATTGGAAAATGATAAACTCTTTTAATTATATAAAAGGAATAAATTATTTTCCAAATACATATATAACATATAAAATAATATTAACAATTTCAATATAAGTTGCTTTAGCTGAAAAGAGTTTTTTAAAACTTAAACTAATAAAATCTCATTTAAGATCAATAATATCTCAACAAATATTAAAGTTTAAACTGATTAACTTTATTGTTTATTAAAAAAGATATTTTAAATGAAATTAATTATGATAATGTAATAGATAATTTTGCATCGCAAAAAACTCTAAAAATTAATTTTAAATAAAAATATCATAATTTTAATTATTTTATTAATTTAAAAAGACATTTTTTTATTCGTTTTAGGCCTTCTAGAGTATTGAGCCGTCACTATTCATAATAAGAAGGAAATTATACTTACTCAAAAGTTCTACAATAAAAGTAAGAAGGTTTGAGGTAAAATTTTAATTTTTTACTTTAATAAACCAAGTTGATATAATAATATTATCTTTTAAGTAAATTCCGTATATTGTTGATGTATATTGCTAATTAGGATAATTCTAAAAATTTCATAAAGATTGACTAAGCCTCGAAACAGTTATGCAAGTTGAATAGTATAATTGAAAGATTCACGTTGGTTTTTGAAATGTACAGCTTCACGACCAACCCAAATATTATAGTTGTTATTTCAAAAATATTATTAATATTTTATAATTATTTTATTCTTATTTAAAAAAAATTATTTGCTTGTTAAATACAAAAATTTCACTTTTAGTTTATTTAAATATACTTGCTTACATATTTACTAAAGAACAGTTGCTTGGTTGATTTACATGCTTATTTGTTTGAAAATGTTACTATGTTCAAATTACATGTTTATATGTTCATGTTTGTTATTATGTTATTTTGTTATATTATTAGACTTTTGTTTTATTCTTTTTCTTTTAAATATATATTTATTTTTAAATTTGTCTACCATTATAGGTAGTTTTATCTTTTGTAAATTTGGGCCCTCTGGTTGAGGCCATTCCTTGTTGATAATACTATGTGTGTTTAAAAATTGAGAAGTCTATTCCTTGTTCATAATACTATGTGTGCTTAAAAATTGAGAAGTCTGTTTAGTTTCTTTCTATTCACATAGATTGTTTTAATATAATTACATATCACATAGATTGTTTTAATATAATTACATAGTTTATAATATTTTTTTTACATTAAAAAATTATTTTTTTAGTGTAATTATATATATGTATCATTCAATACTTAGTGCTTATTTTTTATAAATAAAATAATATATTTAAATAATTCTACATACTTGTATGATTGTACATGTGTTTAATTATTTAAAAATAAATATAAATAGAATAAAATAACTTATTTTATGCATCATTTTATACCTATTATCTTATTCTTTTATAAAAATTAAAAATATGTTTTACGTAAGTAAATTAATGTAAAAATATTGATGAATAATTTATACTATCTTCCTTTTTTTTATGATTTGTAAGAATATTAAGTATAATAGTTTTTACTATGTTATACTTTAATTGACATGAATTACGGAATACCTTAAAAAAATATCAAATCTTAAAAAAAAAACATAAAATGAAAAATATTCAATAACATGAATTCTCAATATCTTTCCTACATTTTGAGTATAATTTTTTTAATATATTCTGATTGTTAATTTAATTATATTTTAAGAGACAACATTTTATACCATTTTCAATATATTTTTATTGTTAATTTAATTATATTAGTTTTTACCACTTTTATATAAGAATTTTAAATGGGAAATAAGATGATTCACTATACACGTTTAAATCTTATTGATTGCTTCATCTATTATATATTTTATTTTTGAATATTTCTTTTTAAACAGCAGTCCGAAGCTCTTTCAAATCAAAGTTTTTCGTATAAAGCTTTTAATCAATGCACGTTAAGGGATGTAATATGAGATCAACGCAGTTAATAATGTCTTTTCAATAAGATAAAATCTTGAGAAATATGTTGAAGCAACGATCATCAAAAGCTTATATAAAGGATATAAGATATAGAAGAATGACACAATAAGATAATACCTAAGAAAGTTATACAATCTTCTAGTGTTTTGTAAATTATAAGTTTTGACTAGGTGAAGTAATCTAGGAAACTTAAATTTCTCTTTTTTTGATATTTTTTTCTTTTGTTGTTTATGAGATTTTAGTGTTAGGATATTCAATAATGATTTGTGTACTTATAATAATAAAAAATTATTTATATATTTGTGATAATCAAAAAGTGATTTACATATTCGTTATAATTGAAAGTAATTTATATATTCATGTAATCATAATAATTCTACTATATATATATAGGAACTTGTATTAATAATTGCTCTATAGATAGGAACTTGTATTAATAGTTTTCTTAAGTAAGATTTTCTATTCAATTATATAATGTTATATAATAGGAAATATTATCAGTTAAGTACGATATGCTATTCAATTATATAATAGGAAATATTATCAGTTAAGTGAGAGTTTAATTAGTTTAGTAACAATAAACTAATTAATATTTTAATTCACTCATGTTATTTTTCTGTGTGATTTTTTATCGTTATCCTTTCGTTTACCTTTTATCTGTTTTAGGAAAGTGAATTACGTTTTCCTGTCATTTCTTCATTTATCTTTATCTATTTTCTTATTTTTAATAATTTTTTTTGTTATATATATATCATCTACACTAAGTTTTTTTTTTTTAAATTATTGCAAAAAAATTAATATAGAAAATAAATATTATATTAGTTATACAAGAAATTGATGTATCATTTACTTTTTCTACCATAATTTACACAAAATATTTTAGATCAATTGTATATGTAACTAATGTATAGATTTACATTCATTTTAATATTAGGTAGTATGTAAATATTATTATATAACTCTTGAAAAAATATGATTAATTTGAAAAAATAAATAAACAGTAATTCGTATAGGTTTATTGTAATTTATATTATTAACCGAGTCGTTAAATTATTGTTTGATTACTATAATTAATAATTTATGTTTTTTTACTTATTTATTTGTAACGGGTACGGGTGGTTACAGTACTAAATACAATCAGTTACATTTCAACGAAATTTTTATTTTAATTTTTTTTAATATTTTATCTCTATTCCACTCTTGTATTACATTGAAAATAATAATACATATAATATTACCTGTAAAATAATAGAATAAAAGTTATTGGTTATGATAAGATATAAATCATAAATATTAATTTATTTATATACATTTACTAAATATTTTGATAAAAATAAATATTATTATCATAATTACATAATCAAATTTTGTTATTATAACAAAAATATAATAAATATAGTAATACATGTTTTATAATATATAGATGATAAATGATATGTTAGATTAGATATGATAAGAAAGGATAAGAGGAAAAAGATAAGCAAAATATTACGAATAATTAGTTCTTAAATAGAAGGAAATTTATAAAGAAGGGTTGTTATATTACAGAGGTCTTCTCACTTCTATACTCTCGTCTATGTTTTCTTGGGAAACGATACATTGACACCACTGTTCAATGTACTTCCATTTAACACTCCTCCGTGGCACAGGTGTGTGAGTTGGCAATAAGAGAGAAAAATACTTGGATATTGGGTTACGTGGAAGAGCTTTGGATTATTACAAGGGACTCAAGAGTAATTTTCAGTGATAGGTTACAAAAGAGAGGAAAACACTTCACTTTCCCACATTTGTAAACGCGTGCTGAAGGAGAGAGAAGAGAGAACTTTTCACATAGAAAAGAAAACCCAAACCCCTCACTAGTTGAATGAGAGATCAGGGAAGAGAGATTGTCTCGCCGCGTGTTTTCATTACGATTTTCACACACTCGCTTGCTTCGTCGGAGTTCTTTGGTGTTTCCAGCCGTCAATAGGAGGAGTAAGAGGTACTTCTTCGCTATTTTCGAAGGTCCTCTTCTGTCATCTAAGGTAAGGAGTAGTGTGTCTTTTGCTCTTGATAGCAATTGAAACCATTGTTGGTATGAAACATGTTTCGTATTTTGCTATCTTTCACACTTGGGTCACTGTAAAAATCGTTTATTGATGTGTTTTTACTGCTGGCTTTCATATGTGATAGATGTATCTGTTTAAAAATTGTTTCTTGTCATCTTTTGTTTTGCTGGTTTTTGTATCTCGTACATGTATGCGGAAAAATGGTTTCTTGGTGAGTTTTTCGTTGCTAGTTTTTGTATCTGATGTTTCTTGGTGTGTTTTGGGTTGTTGCTTTCCATCTGTGATTCATTTATGTATGTCATTGTCGCTCTCGTTACAAAAAAATCACTTCTTGAGAGGGTTTATGTTCGTACTTTTCGTCTCTGCTACATGTATGTATACGAAAGTCGTAATGAGTCAATCGCTTAGCTATTCATAGGAAACTAACAAGCAAAAACATACCAAGAAACGATTTTTTCGTATCCACCAGAATATGGTTGCCTATGAATAGCTAAGTAGTTCACTGAGTAGGACTTTCGCATACATACATGTAGTAGAGAAGGAAACCAGTGATCAAGGCAATCAAAACGTGGTTTCGTATGACTAGCTAAGGGGTTGACTCTGTATGACTTTCGCATACATACATGCCTTAAAGGGAAACCAACAATGAACAACAACAAGCAAAATGTGGTTTCCTATAAATAGTTAAGCGGTTGACTCAGTACGACTTTCGCATACATACATGTAGCAGAGACGAAAAATACGAACATAAACCCCTCCAAGAAGTGATTTTTTTGTAACGAGGGCAACAATGACATACATAAACGAAGCACATATGGAAAGCAACAACCCAAAACACACCAATAAACATCTGATACAAAAACCAAAGACGAAAAACTCACAAAGAAACCATTTTTTCGCCTAGATGTATGAGATACAAAAACCAGAAAACCAAAAGACAACAAGAAACAACTTTTAAACAGATACATCTATCACATACGAAAACCAACAACGAAAAAACATCAAGAAACGATTTTTAAGGTGACCCAAGTGTGAAAGACAACAAAACACAAAATATGTTTCATACCAACAATGGTTTCAGTTGCTATCAAGAGCAAAAAACACACCACTCCTTACCTTGGATGACAAAAGACGACCTTTGACAATAGTAAGAAAGAACCTTTTACTCCTCTGATTGACGACCGGAAACACCAAAGAACTCTGACGAAGCAAGCGAGTGTGTGAGAACGATAATGGCAACGCGTGGTGAGGCATTCTCTCTTCTCTGATCCCTCTTTCAACCAGTGAATGAAGCTAAGGGGTTTGGGTTTGCTTCTCTCTGTGAAACGTTCTATGTTCTCTCTCCTTCAGCACACATTTGCAAATGTGGGAAAGTGAAGTGTTTCCCTCTCTTTTGTTCAAGCTACAAAACCCTATCGTTACAAATTACTCTTTAGTTTCTTCTAATAATCCAAAGCTCTTCCACGTAACCCAATGTCAAAGTTTTTTTCTCTCTCATTGCCAACTCACACACCCGTGCCACGGAGGAGTGTCAAATGGGATACGTTGAACAGTGGTGTCAACGTATCATTTTCCTTTTCTCTTTTCTTGGACGTGTTCAGGCATGGATTTCAGTGACAAACAAACCTTGAAGTGCAAGTTAGTGGAAGAGGTGTAGGATTGTCACTACAAGTGACTTTGCCCAACTTTCACTTCTATCATTGTCCAGAATCTCTCCCACCTTGACTCCTTAGATCACTCTCTTCTCCACCCTCTCATCACCACCTTTGCCAAACTGTGCAAAATCATAAAGCATGGTACGTATGTTCTCTCTCTTATGTATAGAATTGTGAATAGTAAAAATGTTTTTGCTCGAGAGGGAGTAAGTCCCACATTTAGTAGAAATGCTTCTGCTGTATAGCAATGTTGAAAGGACTCTAATTTGAGAGAGAGATTGTTAGGTATTCAAAGTTGAGCAATATATAAGAAAGAAGACCCTAGAACTTAATACCTTAAGGTTTTGGGATAAAGGTGATTTTATTATCTTGTGTGTGATCGCTCATGTCTTATTCTTGTTTGATCCATGAACTTAATTTCTTAAGGTTTTGGAATGAAGGTGATGTCATTCTTTTGTGTGGGTCTGTTGTTGTCTTATTTTGTATCATCTTCCCGATGTTAAACAATTGATTTTTTCCAACACTCTCACCCCTTTTATATTTTTTCGTAAACATGCATGCTCACATGAACATCCTTTTTGGCCTTCTTACCAATTTCTTTTTTTTTTTTTTGCAAAAGTTCATTAGGATTTTATCGATATTTTGGTGAAGAATGGTGTTATCCAGACTCTAGTGAGGTTACTTTATCTACTGAACGAGATTGAGGAAGAAAGCAGTGACTGAGTTATGCAGACACGTCTCCACCAACTAACGAAATGGTGTGCGTTTATCCTTAGACTCTCGCCAGAAAAGTAATTAACTAACTTTTTGCTGTTAAAAAAATATCAAAATTATCATCTTTTTTCTTATTGTGTGAATCACCAAGCTTCTTAATTTTTTTGTCCTTAACATCACAGTTGGAGTATCATAACCTTATCTTAGATGGTGGAGCCTTGTTATGTCTTCTGGGCTTGTTAAAGAGGCATAAGACCATTCCCAATGCTCCATCATTTGCTAGTTTTCTGAGGAGAGTGATTGAAACAATAGCCAAGCTTGCTCACACAAATAACAATGTTAAAATACTTATCAAGTTTTTGTCTTCTTTTTTCTTTCCTATTTTTAAAGATATGTATAAAATTTTCTATTGAAATCTTTGTGCTTGTATAAAATATTCCATTTTTAGAATGGAAGATGGCATCCCTCCTCTCGTTGAATTGCTTGAAGACAAGGTAAGAAAGGTACAACTCACAGCTATAGCGGCCTTAGGAACATTGACATATAATAATGCTAAGAATGTATCTAAGGTACTTTAATTTATCTAGTAAATTGGTGTGATGAAGGCTTCAACGATTATAGTTGTTTACCAAGAGTGAAATTTGCTTGCAGATTGTTGAATGCAATGCATTACCCAATCTTGTGTTAATGCTTCAATCAAAGGATTTTGTAATACATTTCATGGCAGTAATATGATTTTATTATATGACTTTACACATGTGTATTTTGCATTGTTCTAAACTACTAGCACCAGCTTCTGAACTATTACTATTTGGTAGCTTCAACTGATTAAAACAATGGTAGACTCTGCATCGCATATTGGAAGATAAGTTCTTCTAGCTAGAGCTTTACAACATGTCATCAATTTACTTAGGTAAAACATTATACTGTAGTGGTGGCTTTATGTAAGAAAATCATATAACAATGATATGTTTATTCAACTTGTTCCCGAGTAGACTTTCAATGTTTGTAATTTCAATGACAGTTCCTCCTTGTCGGATAGCCAAGGATTAGCAGCCCTTTTACTTGCTCAGTTTATGGTGACTGAATTAAATTTGAAGGTGATTTAATTTTAGTTGCATACATGTAATATGTAAATTTGAGTCATTAAATCCTGTTATTAAGTGCATACTTTGCTTGTGTTTCATGCATGCAGGTTCATATTTCCCAAAGAGGGTTATTCCACCATTAGTTCACATGCTTCAGTCCCAAACTACAAACCTTTAGACAACATCAGCTTTTGCACTTGTGAGCTTAGCATAGCTGATTTTTACTAGCGAGAAGCAACCATAAATTTAATTCAAACTGATTCTTTTTATTATCATTTTCTACCACAACCATGAACCTTTTTTGCATGAACAATTTAAATGTCAGGACTCACATAATCAACTTAGCATTGCTAATAGTGGAGGTATAGAGCCTATGCTAAATCTTTTGCACTCGGACAATGTAGCATTTCAACATTGTGCTGCTCGTGTTCTCTATTGTATTTCTGATAATGAGGTGAAGTTCGCTCCCCTTATTCTTTATTTTGGTCAACTTTGTACATTGCCCTTCAGAAATAACATTGATATTACACGTGTAATAGGACATTGTTGCAAACATTATTGAAGTTGGTGGCTTTCAACAACTAAATGAATTACATTTACATTAAATAAACGACGTATGATGATTTACTCTGCTTTCTAATTGAAGTAATAAATTTTGATTTCAACATCTTTACTCCTATTTCTTCTTGATAGTTATTTGTAAGAAATGCTTAACAGAACATTTATCTCCTTGTAAGTTGCATCCTATCAGAGAGTATGTAGCAACGACGATATTAAGCTTAGAACGAAACATTTGAGGGCGAGAAAGTTTTCTTGCAAATTTTGTCTCAATGCAAAATTATAGATGATAATCATAATCTGTTTAAACTTTGTTTTTTCCTTTTCGGCAGGCATTGAAATACCTAATCCGTGTGCTCTCCGAAAGAGCGAGTTAAAAGACATGTAGTTATTGCTCTTGCTTATTTATCTTCTCCGCCAGATCATCAAACTATATTCATCCACAATCATGGTAATAAATGTTCTATCTCAAGTTTTCTATTTAGGAATATATACATTTACCATTAATGTGCAAATTAGGATGAGATATGTAAATGAAAATTAGATCCCGTAACATGCGGATCACTAGTTTAGTGACTTGAGTTATGGAGATATTCTCTCCTTCCATGTATATGTCAAGAATAAAACACACAATCACTTTTTATCACCAACCTCCAGTTTCACATCCTTTTATTATTTTATATTTTCTTTACTAATTTCTCATTCACTTTATTCAGACTGTATTTTCAAACAACCTGCTAAATCTTTAGGATTAGAATTGTTGTTTGTTATTCTTCAATCTCAAAGCACAAAATTGAAGCGCGAGGCTTCAATGGCACTTAGCATGTTGGCTAGGAGAGCCAATTTCATTTCCTCTCTCATCCAGGCTATATCTCCACCACCTATTTTCGAGGTTTTTTTTCTTTTTACTCTTTATGTATGCCCTTGCCACATTTGTTTACTTTACTTTGATTTGTTTTCCTTATTCACTGAATCAGTTGTCTTACCCTATCTTAATTTCATTGTTTAAAATTGTCTTTGAAATTGAATTGTTGTATTTATTGCCTTCAAAATAATGTTGTTGTTACTGGTTGCTTTTTCTATAGATGAACTTGTGAGAGGAATTTGTAAACAATGGAAAACTTTCTGATGTCAGCTTTCTAGTTGAAGGTGGAGAATTTGATTCTGTTAATTTTGGTTAGTTGTTTCTATGCACACTGATTTCAATACATGTATTGATTTATTGTGTTTTGCTTCGTTCAAGAAAAAAATATTTTATGCTCACAAAGATCGTATACGTCCTTCAAAAGTGTTTCAGACCATGTTTGAGGGAGAGTACTGGGTAAGCATGAATTAATCTGGTATTATTACCAGTCAAAATTTTTGTCCTTTTCTTATCAATGAATTTATTACCTTAAATACACTATGGAAATATCTCAATCAAAACTTGTTTTCTGCTTTGTAAATATTCAAATTGAAACTAATGTAATTTCAAACTAATCCACAACAATAATTTTCAACTGGAAAGGACATGTACAAAACTTAGATATATTTAGATATATGAATATGTTATGATGTGTGGTGTAAAGGAAGCCAAACAAGCAGTGATTCCAGATATTAAATGGGATGTCTTTGAATTGATGATGAGGTACATTTTTTGTTATTCCTTTTTCGTGTTTCTATAACATCAAAATTGGTCCTCTATTTGACCTGGTTTTGGTTGGCACTTACAGATTTATATACACTCGAACAATAGATGTTAAATTTGATGATGCTTTAGACCTCCTGAAAGCTTCAGATCAATACCTTCTTGAAGACCTTAAGCTTATTTGTGAACAAGTTATGGCTAAAGTACACTGAAAATTGTTTTTTGCTTTTGATTTCTTTTACTTTTGTATAAAGCTTGTCAAATGAACTCCATGACTCATCAACATATTCTTTCAAGGTGTTTCACAAGAAAATGTCTTGCAATTGTTCGAGTTCTCAGAAGATGTCAGTGCTAAAACGTTGAAACATGCATGCATTTTGTATATGCTAAGCAAGTTTGATAAATTGAATTCAAAACCTTGGTATGTTATTTTTAATTACTTCAACTTAAAAGGCATGAAAGTTAACCTTCATCAATCATTTGATCATGTTTGTGTTCTTCCTCTTTTCAACCTACAGGTATTATTCCATGCTTTATCGTATTATACCAGATATATGTACTCTCTTCTCCACTTTACTTATTATGGGGCAATGATGTTTCTGTTACATAGTTGTATCCATAGAAAGACCAGTTTATTCATGATGTATAAAATCACTATTAGCCACAAATTTCATTCTTTGATTATTTGAAGTTGAAACAAACCAATAGTAGTTCCATATTTACTGGACTTAATAAAAATAAAAATAATAACAAAAATCAAACAAAAATAAAATAATATTTAAAATAATAATAATAACATTTATAATAATAATATTTATGATCTAGAGAGCACTCTACTTTCAGTGTTACTTTCACTTAAGCGAAAATATCCTCCCTTGAGCGAAAACCTTTGCTCACTTGGGCAAAAAGCTACTCGCTTGAGCGAAAATGCTTCAGAGAGCACCCTATCTTGTTTATGAAGAGCTCGCTCAAAGTTGTATCTCGCTCAGGCGAGACTTGCGAAGTGAAATTTTTTGCAAAACTCGATTGAGCGAGATTCTCCCACTTAAGCGAGGCTATCAGAAAATGAGTTCTCAATTAAACTAACTTTTGTCTGCTATCAAGTATTAACATGCATTTAAGGTTCAAAGTACTACATAAAGTGTTCAAATACATCAAACTTCTGTACAACTATCTACATGACAAAAAGGAAGACTATTACAAGGTCATAAAGTCTTTACATACATCAAACATATACAAAACAAAAAGATGACCAAACTAAGGCTATATACTCCTTAAGGTGCTCCAAAATCTCCATTTGCACCTACTCGTGTACATAATACAGTCATCGCAGTTCACAACACAATAAGACAAGCAAAGGTAAGCTAATGAAATCATGTTTTTAGCTTGTAAGAGTAAAAGGGATCAAAGGGATTACATTTAAAAATTTAAATATCAATTCTCAAGTCAAATACAAATAAGTTTAATATTCAATCACAATCTTTCATACTCTATTCCAAATCCATTGACTTCACAATGATCCATTTGCAATCACCATATCTTGATTTCCTTTCAATCCCCACTACTCTAATATTGTTTTAATCAAAATGATTGCATATAGATTCATCATTCAGTCATAATAATCATATTATTTCAATCATTCTGAAGCTTATAGGTGAATGTGTAACCATGGTACCTTGATTTCCTTTCAACCCTCAGTATATCGGTTTCATTTCAACCAAAATTATTACATATGAGCCTATAACTCAATCATCACACATACCACATCAATTCAATCATTCTGAAACTTATAGGTGCATGTGTAACCATGGTACCTTGATTTTCTTTCAACCCTCAGTACATATAAGTCTATAAATCATTCATCACACATAACACATCAATTCCATCATACTGAAGTATATAAAGATATATGTAACCATGGTAGCTTGGTTTCCTTTCAACCCTCAGTACTCTAGTTTCATTTCAACGAAAATGATTACATATAGCTTTATAACTCAGACATTACACATACCATTTCAATTTCATCAAACAACAATCAAAATAGAATTAGTGCATAATTGAAGATAAAATAAATAGGACCGATGTGTAACTAAAGATAAAGTAAATAGAATCATTGTTTAACTGAAGATAAAGTAAAGAAAACAAATAAAAAAAATAAAGAGAGCAACATAATATATATATATATATATATAAATATATATATATATATATATATATATATATATATATATATATATATATATATATATAGTTCAAGCTAGTCCAAAATAAGTAAAAGATATACACATATGATTATTAAGATTAACATAAAAAAAGTTTAACCCCAATCTCCCTTATCTTTAAATGGAGAATTAGAGCTAGAAATGCTTATAGAAGGTTTAAGAGTTCTATTGCTACAAATCTCTTTTTGCTCTCTCTCTCCCCCTTCTCTCTTCTCACTTTTCTCTCTCTTCTCCTCCCCTAACTTCTCTTCCACCTTATCCATCTATTTATAGGTCAAAATTTCTTTTATTTAATTTTTTAAAAGTCACCATTGCATTCATTTAATAAAAAGATAATATCTCTTCATCTTATCTTATTATTAGTTTTCTGTAAATCAATTATTACATTATATTAAATGTAATATTATTTTTTTTTCTTTTTTCCTTTCTTTTTGTTTTTCTTATCCATTAGAAACTTTTTTTTAATAATTATATATATATATATATATATATATATATATATATTTATTTTTTTTTTTTTTTTTATTTTTTTTTTTTTTTTTTTTTTTTTTTTTTTTTTTTTTATATTTTAAAATTTTTTTTAATAATTATATATATATATATATATATATATATATATATTAATTATTATTATTGTTATTATTATTATTTTAATTTCAATTTTATTTTTATTAAATTATTATTTTATTTTTAAATAATCATAATTAATATAATTCTTTTGAAATATTTATAAAGATATCATATTCATAATTAACATATATATATTATTATTATTATTATTTTTACTATTATTTGTTTCGATTAATATTTTCATTTTATCTACTCATGATGTTTTTTAAAAACTACTTGGTTTGTTTTCTAATATTATATAATATAAAATATTTTTAAAATGAGAATTTAATCATAGGAATTGAAGATTTTCTTAATTCTTATTTTTAAGACAAGGATAAAATAATTAAAATAGTTATTTAAAGATAGGGATATTACACATAATAAACATGAATGTTTTCCATTCTCATTTTTTAGAAGCAAGAGAGATCAGTTCTTTCTGCCAAACTTTTGTAGGACTATCATGGAAGATTTCCAATATGGTATCAAAGCAGATTAAGACTCATTTTGCTTCCGTTATTTCTTTCGGTTCTTTGTCTTGTTATTGTTCCTTTATTTCTCTTGGTTTCTTATGATTCTTTTCTCAACTTGTTTGCTATTTTGATTTCATGTATAAATATATAGATGTCAGAAACATGGATAACCCTCAAAATCCATGTAGTATATATTATCTTTATCTTAGAGAAAATCCAGGTATGATTTTCATCAACATACAACTTAATGGAGCCAATTACCACACATGGAGCAAGGTTATCAGACGAGCTCTATTATCCAAGAAAAAATTGCAGTTTATAGATAAATATTTAATCATTTCTCAACAAGGAACTCTTCTCTATGAAGCTTGAGAGATGATTGTGATCTTATGATCACCCATGTCGTTAACGAGTAAATAGTGCAGAGTACAATTTATATAGACAATGTCATAGATCCTTGGGAGGATTTGAAAGAGAGATTTTCTAAGGAAGACCATTTTAGAATGTCAGATCTTTGCAAGAAATTCATTCGATGAAGCAAGGAGAAAGCTTTGTATCTGTATTTTTTACAGACTAAAGATTTTATAGGAGGAACTCGAGTCATTGTGACCAACTCCAAGGTACTTTTTTTATGTGAATTGTAGTTGCACCTTAATGAAGAATGTCATCAAGCACAAGGAATCTGAGTATGTCATATCCTTTTTGAAATATCTAAATGATCTCTTTAGCATAGTTAAAATGCAAATTTTAATCATGGATCCCTTACTCACCCTCAAACAAGCATTTTCTCTTGTTCTATTATATGAAAGTTAGTTAACGGGGAATATGGTTCTTGACAACGAAGTTATTATTAGCATTGGCAATCAAAGTAAGAAAAATGGAAATAGTTAGAAACCGTATAGTATAGGGAGAGGTAAAAATCACGGTAAGCAGTGTAGCAATTATCATAAATGAAATCACACTACAAATGAATGTTTTTCAAAACATGGTTTTCCTCCATGGTATAAACATAAAAATTATTATGCTTGTTGAATTAATAGATAGTCGAAAGTCCCTTTAGATGGTCAAATCATCTAATAAAGTTTTGATTATAACAATACTCCAAGTATGTGTTTGTATTTGATGATCTTACATGTCTGTTACAGTAATATTCATAGATCTCTAAGCATGATGAGTATATACAGAACTGCAAATCTAGATAAGTGTTTATTTAGTATTATTTTATTAAATTAATTTTGATTAAAAGAAGATGAAAATAGTTTAAAATTGTTTTTAAATATGAAAAACAAATCAAAGCGTCTTTCAAATAAATATCAAAATCATATTTTATATAATGTTGTGTTTTATCGTTCAAATTTGTTCATAATGGAAATTATTCAAATTCTTATGAAATATTTAAATGTGATTAATTGATTTTTTTCTAAATCTGAAAAACAAATTAAAGTGTCTTTCACAAAAATATAAAAATCAGATTTTATATAATGTTGTGTTTTAATGTTCAAATTTGTTCATAATGAGAATTATTCAAATTATTATGAAATATTTAAACGTGATTAAATATTTCAAATCAAAGATATCTTTTGTTGTTTAAATTGTTTCTATACGCAGACAAAGTCTGTTTTAATGTAAAATCAAGAATAGAAGTTGTTCTTCCAACGACTAGTTTCAACAATTAGATGGTCAAGATTGTCCCTTTCAAGCATCTTAACAACTAGTTTCTAAAAAGTTAAATATAGTGGAACAATCTCAAGTTGAAGAATACAAGAAGAAGAAAAGAGAAATACATCATACAATACATTGAAGAAATTACATTGAGTGTCTATTGTTAATCTATTATTAAGTGCATCTAGAATTTTGGGTTATGCGAAACCATTGTGTAATTCTTCACCATTGTGAAGTAAACCCTGTGAGTTTTCATTGTTCTCTCTTTTGAGAGTGTTTCTTTCAATTTTGAATGGTCTGGATCTCAGGGGGAGATTGAGACTGGTATAACCTAGAGAGGTTTGTGTACTCATTATAACCTAGAGAGGTTTGTGTACTCGTTATAACCTGGAGATGTTTGTGTACTCGTTGTAACCTGGAAAGGTTTGTGCATTCGTTATAACTATTTACTGAATAGTGGAACCTATTGAACGGTTTGTTCAAGAAAGAACTGGACGTAGCCCTAGAGATTAGGGTGAACCAATATAAAATTGCTTCATATGTGTTTATATATTCTTGCCTTGGATGATCTTGCTTGGTGGTTTTTGTTAATAGCAAATTGAGTTCAGGCTCCATTCAACCCCCTCTTCTGGAGCTAGGTGTTCCTACAGTGTTATTAACAACATTGTTTCACACAACAAAAGTTTTACTAGTGATAAAGTAAATAGTGTTGATCCAAAAGATTGGCCTACTATTAGTCAAGAAAATGTTAAATGTACTCAAGAACAGGTTCGGAAGATTTTGAAGATCATTGGAGAATTAAAATAACATAATCATAGGGTGAATAGCTTCACTAGCTAGTTCCTTTGAAGAAGAATGATAAAGTTAAGAATTCTTGGATTCTAGATACAGGAGTAATTGATCATTTTACTCACTGAAAAATATTTTTTACAAGCTTCTACAAACTATAACCTATAACTATTAAACTACCTAATAACTCTCGTGTGATTGCTAAACAAGCTGACACTATTAAGATTTCAAATAAATTTCTTTTATATAATGGTTTGTACATACTAGAATTCACATTTAATATGGTTTCTGTTCAACTTGTTATTGCTTCTCTCATTTGCAAACTAATTTTTTCTTTTAACGAGTGCCAGATACAGGACGTAATCTCTTCAAAGGTTATTGGTCTAGATGAGTTACATGATGGATTGTATCTTTCACAAATACCTGAGCAAAAAAATTGCATGAATATAACTCATTCTAAAGCTTATGGGAACAAAAAATCTAATGAAGATATTTGGTATCAAAGATTGGGACATCCATTTGATAAAGTTACACCTATCCCTATATTGATTTCAAGGAAAATACTATTTATCATACATGTCATTATGCCAAACAACATAGACTTCCATTTATGTATAGTGATAATCGTTCTAAACATATCTTGGATTTGATTTATGTAGACATATGGGGCCCTTTTGTTGTTCCTTCTATTCACAGGCACAAGTTCTTATTAACCATTATTGATGACTATAATAGTTACACTTGGATTTTTCTCAAGAAAAATAAAGGTGAAATTAGAGAAGTTATATCTAGTTTTATTAACCTGGTACATAACTAGCTTAATGTTAGAATTAAAACCTTGTGTTCAGATAATGGAATTGAATTTGCTTATAAGGATTTATATAACAATTTTGAGATGTTTCACCGAACTAATTGTATAGAAACACCACAACAAAATTCAATTGTAAAAAGAAATCATCAACACATTTTCAATGTTACTAGAAACTTGATTTTTCAATCTAAGATATGTGAAATATACTGGTCTTTTGTTATGTATATGTTATTCATATAATTAACAAAATTCCCTCTAGTCTTTTAGGAAAAAAAATCTCTTAACTAATTATATAATAAGCTATCTGATTTGTGTTTCAGGTGACATCAATTGTCCCATGGTGTAGGTCAGGTGGCCAAGTCACAATCAAATCGTGGCGTAGGGTCGTTACAGTCTTAAGTAGAAAGAGGTGTCCATTAACTATAAGATATAAATTTTGTCCTAGTGGTAAAAGTTTTATCCAACAATTGGTATCAAAGCCAATGTCACGATTTCGATTCAGAGTGGGACAATTGTTTATAAGGGCATTGTTGGAGATTACACAATTATCTTGTAGCCTAGACTAGGTGGGTCAAGTTATAATCAAAGAGTTTGATTCTTGGTCGAACAATTACTTGTAAAACCAGTAAATTAAATTAAATATTGAAAGTTTCCTAAAAACTTAACACTCCCCCTCAAGCGTATATAAATATTTTCATAAGTTTCCTAAAATAACTCAACAATTTGCATGATTTAAGGGTCTTTGGATTATTATGTTTTATCTATTCTACTGAAATAAATAGTTCCAAGTTAGTCCCTAGAGCCAAGAAATGTGTTTTTCTTGAATATAAAAATGACACTAAAGGCTACATTGTTTTAGACATTGAAAGTAGAGAAATATTGGTTTCCAGAAACATTAGATTTTATGAGCATGTTTTTTCTCACATAAAGAATCACAATTCTGTTGGAGAAAGTTTTACTGAAAGTAACTTTAACTTTTGCTTGACCTTGTTTTTAATAAAATTGATGTTAATAATCAAAATTGTGATAACAATGATACTAATAAAATTTTTTAAGGTATTAGACGCTCAAGTTTAAATATAAAAACACCTACTTTTTTTGAAGGATTATCATCATCATATTATAACAATGCTAAAATTAATGACACGGATAATTCATATAATGTTGCATATCCTATTTCTTCTATTATCAACTATGACAAGTTATTTACTAGTTAACTTTGTTATACTCCAACAATTCCTTCTAGTGATGAACCACAAAACTATGCAGAAGATGGCAACATACCTGAATGACATGAATGAAAAGGTAGATAAAAGCTTTAGAATAAAATCATACTTGGTTCATGATAGACTTACCACATGGAAAAAGACCTATAAGGTGTAAATGGGTTTTCAGAATTAAATACAATTCTGATGGAAAGATTGAAAGACACAAAGTCACACTTGTTGTTAAGGGATATACCCAACTAGAAGAGATTGACTTCATGAACACTTTCTCTCTAGTTGCAAAACCAATTATAATAATGTTACTCCTTGCTTTAGGTTCTATTCATAATTGACATATACAGTAATTGAATGTAAATAAAGCATTTTTACATGGAGAGTTAGATGAATAAGTTACATGCTTCCACCATCGGGTATGGCAGTTTCAAACTGGACAGGTTTTCAAAATAACAAAATCTCTATATGGCCTAAAACAGGCAAGTAAATAATGCTTTCCAAAATTGTATTAAGCCTTTAAAAGTATCAATTTCATTCAATCCAATGCAAATTATTCTTTATCTACTAATAGAGTAATTTTATATGATGTTATTGATACATTTTTAGTTACAAAATCAACTCTTTCTACACTTAGAACTTATTTAATTCTCAATTTTAAGTAGTTTTTATTAATAATTGATTGTAAGAGCAAGAGGGGAATTTGATTTATTTTTGATAAATTTGATCAGAGAAATATTGGATGAGAAGAATTAGGATTGAAGCCTTTAAGAAGTAAGAAAAAGAAGCAAATAAAGTTAGGCCCAAGTCAACCATGTAAGCTCAACTTGGAGAAACCTTAGAAGCAAAGAATTAGCAGTGGCACCCGGTGCAGGATGTTGCGTCGGGTTTGAGCATCGTTTTTTGTGTTTTATTTAATAAACTTTTGGGATTAGGGTTGGATATCTTTGGCTAGAACAGAGAATGAAATTGACTCTTGAAGGCATCTGTAGGCTTTGTTTTGAATAATCTTCTGATTCCATCATTCTTCTTGTAATGTTAGATTCCTCATGCCTATGAGGAGCTAAATTTCTTATTGTAGGGGTTAGGTTAAATCTTTTATGAAATCTCGTGTGCTAATATATGCTTGTTGTTTAGATCCATAACTCGATTATTAATTATTAAGAGTATTGGAAAATATCTTTTAAATCTAGATTTGAACTAATTTACCATATGAAAGCTCATGTCTATGAATAGAGCGTGATTCATTTGTTGTCATTGAGATCCTTGTGTTATGCAAGGTTCATCTATATAATTGATCAAGAAATTGACGGTTAATAAATAATCCCCATGCTCATTTGCTGGGGAATCAGGTTTGAGTAAGTTCGTGGATTGACATTGATGATTTTCAGAAAAAAAAAAAAGATAATTTTTGTAATACATGAGTGAAGATTGGTGAGATATAACTCTGATAAGTGTAGCATACTATTGTTAAACCTTTTTTTTTGCCTTTGATTGTTTATAAGAATATAAAAATGATCTTTTCAATTTCCTGCACATATCATCAAATTTTCAATGTCTTGAATATGAAATTATTATTGTTTAATTGTTTTATATTACACAAATCTTTTGGAAAGAACATAATTTTGTTATTTACTACATTGCAATTGATGCACTTATCATGATTATAAATTTTGCTAACATCCACAGAAAAAAAAAACTTGTGATTCCTTCATTATTCTCCTTGTGTATATAGATCATTTTATAATTTCAAGGAATTGTTTTTTAGAGATTCAAAATGTTACACAGTTCATGGACAAAACTTTCAAGATAAAGGATTTAAGAAAACTCAAATATTTCCTTAGTTTAAGGTTGTCTGATCTAGTAAAGGAATTCATATTTCACAAAGAAATACGCTCTCTATCCACTTGGAAAAATTGGGTTACTTGTTGCAAAGTTATGCTCTATTCCCATGACCAAAAAAGTCAAACAAATATTTGAAGACGAAGCTACTGAGGAAGACATAAACTCTTATTAATGTTTGACTGGGAAGTTATTGTATCTTACTAATACTAAACTTAACATAAGCTACGCCATTCAATTTTTAAGAAAAATTTTACGTACTCCTACTATGATTCATTACAATGTTGCACATGTTTTGAGGGACACTAAAAATATACTTCAACAAGGGTTGTTCTTTTCCAGCAATTCAAGCCTTCAACTAGAAGGATTCGCTGACTCATACCAGGTAACATGTCCTAAAACTAGAAGATCTATCACTGTATTTTGTGTCTTCATTAGATCATATCTCATTTCATGAAAGTCGAAGAAATAATCAACTATATCACGTTCATCATTAGAGACTGAATATCGACCACTCGTAGCTCTTACTTGTGAAGTGCAATGGCTGAAATATCTCCTTAATGATTTGAGAGTTATCACTCATTCTCCTACTACTGTATATTATGATAACCAATCAACAAGACATATAGCTTCCAACCTTAACTTTCATGAACGAATAAAACACATAGAAATTAATTGTTATATCGTTCAAGAAAAACTCTAAAATAAGTTTCTCAAATGATTTTTTATATTTTCTTGATAGCAAGCTGTAGATTATTCACTAATTTTTTTGAAGCATTTCATTTCAGTCTCATCTCTCAGAACTTGGTCTGAAAAACATATGATCAAATTGTTTTTTTATTGATAGCAAACTGCAGATTATTCTTAAAGCAGTTCACTTCAATTTCACTTCAATTTCATTTATCAGAACTTGGTCTGATAAATATGTATGATGCAGCTTAAGCAGGATTTTTGTTATTTGGTTTGTTTTGAGTTTTTTTTTTTTTTCTTATTTTCCTATTTAATAGGCTCACCACCTTTATATAACATACTTTTTCCTTATCAGTTGAAATACACTTCTACATTTCTCTCTTCCTCTTTCTTTCTGATTCTTTTTCTTTTGATTTAGACGTGGTTGTTTGCATACATAATAAGGTTTCCCATTTTTCAATATATTTCATTTTATAATAGTTTAATATATAACTCCAAAATAGTTTTGGTTTATATTAGCAAAAGATTTTGGTTTTGTTATAAATGGATATGCAATTTCCAATTGAACACAAATCAATATCCTAATATTAAAAAGTAAAATATAGAATTTGTTTTGAATAAATTATTTAATTAAAATTAACATAATTAAAACTTTTATAATAAGTTTATAACTTTTTTATTGTACTAATAGCTAAATGTTTACTAAACCGATTATTCGCTTGATTTTTTATTTTTTTTTAAGTACTCACGTCGTTTGTATTTTTCTATCAATTGGATAGTGTGATAGTTAGTTTTATTTTCTCATTTATAATTTATCGGTTAAATTAAAAGATATGAGAGAGATATTAGAGAGAAAAAACACAAGTAGATTGACAAGTTAAAAGATGGGAGAAGAATTTGCTTAACAATAAAATCAAAAAACAGGATAAGATGGATTTTGTTAGCAATAAAATTAAAAGGCATGGTAGTTAGAAAAAAAAAATTTTAAATACAACGAAAAATTCTAATAAAAACATAATTAAAATATTCAAATTTATATTACACTTCAAATTTGATTAAATCTTTTCTAAAATATATATTTTAAAACTATATTTGATGATTATATAAATATTTTTTAAGTTTTAATTGATTAATTAATTAAATTAATTTTAATTTTTTACATTAAATTATTCTATTATAATTAATAATTAAAATTTAATTTATAAATATTTATAAATTATTCAATTAAAAGATAATATTAAGAAAAAAAACTTATGAAATAACGTATCTTCTTTATATAATATACAATAACCATTAATATTAATATAAAAAAATAACTCTCAAGATAAAACTGAAAAGGAACTGGTTACACCCTTTCTATATTGTTATATATTTGACTAGTAATTCTTATATGTAAAAAAACTGAAATGTACAGTTATGTTGGAATGAAAAAAATATAATATAATAAAGAACATGGTTACCTCTTTCATAATACTTGTAATAAATAAAACAACAAGATATATGACTTTTAAAACATTTTTACTAAAATAAAATTATTTTTAATAAATATTTTACTTTTATTGAATCAATATAATTAATTTGAGAATAAATTTAAAATAAAAGCTGATATTATATTAAAATAAGCTAGAACTATAAGAAGTGTGAAGAGCACGTTGAGACTAATGACTATTAAATAAATATTAAAATGTGTAGGCCAAGTTTCTAGAAGACTGAAATGTAGAAGCACGTGACAAAATGTTATGGATAAGAAGCTAGGAGCCGTATAAGCCGAGCCAGCATAACGGTGATATCTGTCCACACCGATTCCACCAATAACGTCCACATCGGCAACGTCGTTTTCCAAGATCCACGTGTTGTTTTATCATACGACAATGTTTCATTATTTATTACATTTTCGATTCACGTTTGGTTTTTTTCCGTCTTCCCAAACATCACCTGTCACCGAACACTCCATTTTTGGATACACTTTCAACTCTCTCACGTCAGAACCAATATGTCTTCTTCCCACTTCCAACTTGGGAGTAGAGAGAGAAAGTCAGAACAAAAACCACCCCTTTTTAGAGAGAGAAAGTGAACTCAATTTTTCCTACTTACTCTTCTCTTTTTGCTAACTTCGGGTGTTTTGAAAGAGTTTTAGAACATAAACGTGGAGGAGATTTTGTTGGGTGTGTGTGAATTTTCTCAGAAAATTTGGTTTTCGTCTTGTAAGTTATTTCTATTTTTCATTCCACTTAATTTTTTTTTGTGTGAAGTTTTAATTTTTATTTGATGGGTTTCTTTGGATGAACTTCTAGAGGTGCCCAGCTTCTCGTTGAAGCAAAGGTTTGAAAGTGGGGAACATGCTACATGGGTGAACACAAACTATGAGAAAGATTCGGTTTTTAATATTTTCTGAGGTGGGGTGGCGGTGGAGGGTTGATTTTGGATGGAGAGGATTGTGAGCTGTTAGAGGAATTTTGTTTATTTATATTTTCCATTTACTTTGGAGGTGTGTTTATGTTGGAACGAAGATTCAGGGGAGGTGGGATTGTTGTTGGATTTAAAGAGTTTTTTTTTTTTTTTCCTCTTATTCTTGGTATGTATTGAAATGAGGGGCTTGGTTGTAGTTTAAGGTTGCAGCATGAGTGGCAGAGAAAGGAACAAAGGGGGAAGAGAAAAGAAGGAATATGAGAACAGTTCTGTTGGATTGGAATCAAAATCAGTGAGGCGAAGCATTGGTTCAATAGAAGATGAACCGCTAACAATTGATGAAAGTCTTCTGATTGACCCCAAGCTATTGTTTATTGGGTCAAAAATTGGCGAGGGAGCTCACGGGAGAGTTTATGAAGGAAGGTCAGTGTGGCAAAAGCCTTGAATGTATTGCCTGTCAATTTTTCAACTTTTTTGTAGTATTTTTTTTTGTTTCATTTATTGATAATTTTGAGTTTGTTAATTCTGTGAACAATTGGTCAGAAGACCAGTTAAAAGTGATAATTTTTCTTACATGTAAGACCCAGCAGTAGTGTGACAATTGTGTATTAACCTGCAATCAACTAAGCTAACTCTCATTCATGACTGTATGATAGTATCTACTGGAATTATATGACAATTGTGCATTAACCTGCAATCAGCAAAGCTAACTCTCAATCATAACTGTATGGTAATATCTACTGGAATTATTGTATTCGGATGGTGGATATTATATTACTTAAAAGTAAATGTTTACTATGGTTTAAGACATATAAATGCGTTTTGGTCTCACTTCCAGATATGGTTTCTCACATCTAATTAGAAGCTAGTAGTTACAGCTTCCACGTTCTGTAGGATAATTGACGTGATTTCTAGTTTTGTAACGGGTTTCCCAACACGTGTGAAGTTCCATGTAAAGATGGAGATTTTAATGAAGAGCTTCCAACTCTTAATTTGACTTTTACTGGATGAATTATAAAAGGACAATATTGCTATGGTATGGTGGATTCAACTGTACAATTATGTGTATACTTCAAGTGGTTTGGTGGCAGCTGGAGTCTTGGTTTATGTAGGTGTAGGTTAATAATTTTCCAGGTACAGAGAAAGGATTGTTGCTATTAAAGTTCTGCATCGTGGGAGTACTTTGGAAGAAAGAGTTTCACTGGAGAATCGTTTTGCTCGGGAAGTTAATATGATGTCTCGTGTTCACCATGAGAATCTTGTGAAGGTGAGTAGTGTGCTTTGTTAGGGATATATCTGCATATCTGCAATTGTTATTTCTGTATCTGCTTTGTAGCATTTGTTTCATTGAGGACTTATCTATGTATAGTCTGAAGTGTATATAGTATGGTCTGTTGACCTTTATGTGACTGTAACTTTCCTAAGATAATGCATTTATTTGTTTCTTCCAGTTTATTGGAGCTTGTAAGGATCCTCTGATGGTGATTGTTACAGAGATGTTACATGGGTTGTCGCTGCGAAGATATCTGACCACCATACGCCCTAAACAATTAGAGCTTTATGTGGCTATAAAGTTTGCCCTTGATATTGCTTTAGCCATGGATTGGTTACATGCCAATGGCATCATACATAGAGATCTGAAGCCTGGTATGGTACCTTTTAATTCAAAAAAATGTTACTCTTGGTATTGAAGGAACAAAACAAATTTCCTTATTTAAAAATTAGAATGTGATTTGGGAGCACTGGGACATTAAAATAGTTATATTTCTTATGGTGCTGGCAGTGTGGCCCGTAAATTTATCTAGTTGTGGCTTCTGTTCTGTAATGCTATTTTCAGTAGCCAAATTTCCTTCATGATTATAATTTTTTTGTGAAACTTGTTTGCTATCTTATTGGAAGCTAAAGCTAAGCTACTGTATAGTACCTAAAAGCTGCATTAAAGCTAAAGAGAAGCTAAAGGATAAACATTCATATTCTTCATTGATGATTGATAGATAAAAAGAATACATTTACATATGTAAAGTAACTTGTATCCAATCAGTGTGGTTGTGCAAGGGAAATCGATGAGTAGGGGCAAAGATTGTTGGGGGCATATGCGGATTGTCAATGTGTTTTGGATTATTTTGTGAGGGATTCATAAGTGTTGGAAGCATAGGTGGTAATTTTCAGGTGGCTGTTTTCAATTTTAAAGCAAAGAAAATACACAAGGGCATGGTCATCTTTGGTTAATTAACAGAGGAGTCATTCCATAACAATTTTGCAATAAAATCATCCTATACCTTTAGTGTCTGCATCAACAATTGCAGATTCTAAGATTAACACAAACTTCTATCTCTAGAAAGGAAGTCAGTGACAGGATTGCGAAGAGATTGTGTAGATTCTGTGGTGATAAGTGGGATAAAAACCATAGGATGAAATATAAAGTATGGGGTAAATTGAATTCAATTTTCTTTGCTCAAGAAGAAATAGAGGCCGATATAGTACAAAACATTGATTGTGAGGAAGAACAAGCCATAATACATAGCAAGGTAGATATGATTCAAGATGCAAATGTTCACATCTCCCTCAATGCAAGGAATAGCAGGTGGCAATACATTGCAGCTTAAAGGATTAATCAAGAAGCAGAAAGTGCCTTTTCTGATGGACACAGAGAGTACCCATAATTTCATCAGTGACAAATGGGTCAAGTTGCTTGGACTGAAAACATAGTTTATCAAGAAATTTTCGGTAATGGTAGCTTCTGATAAAAAGCTTTTGATCATTAGAAAGTGTGAGCAGATAACATGGAGATTCAATGATCATACATTTGTAGCAGATATTTTAGTGTTACCTTGCAACACATTTGGGATCATGCATTGGTTTAGGACACTTCATGAAATTTATTGGAACTGTGCAACTCTGACAATGTGATTTAATCATCAAGGCGAGGAGGGTGATATTTCAAGGAGAGAAACCAGGTGCAATAGTTCATGAATCGACAGGGAAGCTTAAATTGGTATAAGGCACTTGTGTTTTCACTGGCATTCCACGGATTATTTTTTATTAATGTTGCTGATACAAACAATCAAGAGGCTCTAAGCAAAACAACATGATCTTTTAGCAATTCTACAACAATTTTAGTTGTTATTTGTGGAACCTACACACCTGCCATCTAAGAAGAAATTTGATCACAAGATCAATTTGATTAATGACACACTAGTTTGTCGAAATCATATAGATATCCCCCATGCCCAAAAAGAAGAAATTGAGAGACACGTTGAGGTATTATTGACAACAGGATTTATAAAGGAAAGTACTAGTTCTTATGCTTCTCCTTTGGTGTTGGTAAAAAAAAAGGATGACTCTTAGAGGTGTTACATAGATTTTAGGAAACTTAATGCATTCACCATATTATACCTTTGATAGAGGATTTGCTAGATTAGTTCAGTGGGGCATGTTACTTTTCCAAACTAGATCTCATAAGTAACTATAATCAAGTCAGAATGGTTGTTGAGAATATCCATAAGATAGCATTTCAAACTCACAATCGACACTATGAGTGGGTTGTTTTACCCTTAGGTTTGTGTAATGCCCCTGCCACATTCCAATCGCTCATGAATAATATCTTCTAAAACTATTTAAGGAAGTTTTAGTTTTCTTTGACAACATCTTAGTCTAAACCCAAGACTTGGAATGATCATTTGAAATGTTTCACTACAACATCAAAGGATTTTCGAGGAAAATGGCTTGGTTGTCAACTATAAAAAGTATAGTTTTGGAAAGAAAGAAATAGCGTATTTAGGCCATGTGGTTTCAATTAACGGGATACAACTAGACAAAGACAAGATCTCAACAATTCAATAATGGCACACACCAATGACAATTAAGGAACTAAGAGGATTTCTAGGCCTTTCATGCGATTTGAGAAGATTCATCTTGAATTATGGAAAGATTTCAACCCCACTAACAAAATTGCTTAAAAAGGAGGTGTCTAAGTGGACTGAAGAAATAGTAGCTGCATTTTAAAAGCTTAAGCAGGCACTCATGCCTGCACTTGTTTTGAGGTTACCAGATTCAGACAACCTTTTCACCATTGAGATTGCTTACATTAGCAAGGCAAAGGGACCCAAATACAATTTGTTTTCAACTTACGAGAAGGAATTTTATGCAATTTTGGTTGCAGTCAAAAAATGGCAACACTACTTATGGGGGCAACATTTCATCATAAAGATTGATCAAAAAGCTCTTCAACACTTATTTTTGTAGCTTCCAACTGCTTTGATGCAAAATTGGGGTTTAAAGAAACTTATGGGCCTCAATTTCAGCACAGAATACAAAAAAGGAAAGGAGAATTTGGTAGCCAATGCATTGTCAAGGGTTGGGCATAATGCAATTTTAGCTCAGTACTACATTTTACTTCTAGCTTAATGATTGAAGCCATTGAGTCTTGGAAGGCAGATTCAAAATTGCATAAATCGGTGGATAAGATCAGACTTGCACGACAACCTTATAAGCATTACACTTTTGATGTTACCTTGTTGAAAAGAAAAGATAAAGTGGTCATGGGTGTTCAACAATTTTCATGAATCACACATTGGTGGACATTCTAGAACTGAACTCACTTACAGAAGGATTAAGGAGCAGTTTTATTGGAAAGGATTACAAAGGGATGTAAAGAGGTTTATTAGGAAATGTGTTATTTGCCAAAGGTTCAAATCAGTAAATCACCTGCAGGACTTCTTCAACCTCTGCCTATACCTACTAGAGCATGAAAGTCAATCTTTATGGACTTCATCACTGGTTTGCCTAAGTCCCATGTGATGAGTGTAATATTAGTAGTCATCAGTAGACTCACTAAATATGCTCATTTCATAGCTTTAGGACATCCTTTCAGTGCAGCGAAAGTAGTAGAGTTATTCAATAATGGTGAGATTGCTTGGATAGCTAGAGGAAATAATTTCAGATAGAGGTAAAACCTTCTTAAGTACCTTCTGGAAAGGTTTGAAGTAGTCACACGGTGTTAAGTTGTTAAGATTCACATATTTCCATTCACAAACTGATGGACAAACTGAGAACCTCAACAAGTCCTTTGAGGCTTACCTGAGATGTGCTACAGGGAGTATGCCTAAACAATGGATGGATCACTTAGCTCTGGCGAAACTATAGTAAAATAAAAAGTTTCATATAGCCACCCAATTTGACACCTTTTGATGCTTTATATGTCCTAATTCGGTAGATAACGGAGAAACTTTAATTGAGGCAGTCAATTACACTGTGCGGACAAGAGAGCACAGACTGGAAGAATGCTGCATACAAATCTCTGTAAAGCTCAAGAGAGAATGAGGATGTATGTAGACAGGAAGTGGGGAGACAAAATTTAAATGTGGTGATTTTGTGTACTTCAAGATTCGACAATACAAGGAACTTTCTTTGGCAACACATCCTTTCATAAGCTAGCAACTAGGTATTATGGTCCCTACAAGATTATTGAATGAATTGGGAAAGTAGCATACAGATTGGACCTTCTTGAAGACACCAAAATTCACATGTGTCACTGTTAAAGAAGCATCATGGCAGCCATGTCGTTTCAGAACAATTCAGATTCAATGAAGAAGGAGACTCAGTGATCAGACCTATGACCATATTGGATAGAGGTGTGAAAAAGAAGACCAGTAGAGCCGTTACTGAAGTATTAGTGTAGTGGGAGGGAACAAACCAACCGTGAGGATGCAACATGAAAAGAATTACGAGTTGCAAATACCCAGATTTTGAGTGGAGAACAGTATAAAGGACTTGGGGAAAAGTCCTGCTTTGAGAGGAATAGTTAGTGAACAAAATTAAAAAATAGGGTTAATTATGTTTTATTAGTTGCTTAGAAAACAAGAATTCTAATTCTGGCTTAAGAAAATAGTTATTTCTGTCGGAAGCCAATATATATAGAACCTTTGTACAGAATTTTGGCAATCAATAAGAGTTTTCGTGTTTCAGTGTCCTCTACAATTTCTGAGAATTGTGAGTGAGTTAGTGCTATCAAAGTTGGAACTAGCCAACTTTGAATTTGTGACATCCAGAGGAAGTATGGAGAAATGGATTGAAATCCTGTGGTGGTGATTGCTTGTAGCAATTTTTTGCAGTGTTTTCTTTCTTTCGATAACTAACAAGTGTCGATGGGAGCAGAAAAAGAGGAATGGGTTTTAGAATGTAATATTGTAGGATGTTATAGGCAGTTGAAATAGAATGAATGTGAACGTAAATGTGAAAGGGGGAAGAAGAGATTAGAGCATATGGGTTTGAAACTCATGGTAGAAGGTGGTGAGTATATCTGGTGAACGTGGTTTGGTGGATAGAGGAAATCTGCCATGTGTAGTAGTGGCAGTGGTTGAGGGGGGTAAGGGGAGTAAGCTGATGAAAGCACCATTTGATTGGAAGCTAAACCTTAGCTAACGTAAAATGCCTAAGCTATCATTGAAGTTGAAGAGAAGCTAAAAGTAAAGATTTATATTTTTCATTGATGATTGAATGGTGAAAAGAATACACTCATATGGCCTAAAAACTACCAACAACTAAACGATAACTTTACAAGACTCGTCATCTAACTTGAAGGAATTAAAATATAAAATAAATAATATTCTAACTATATCCTATAAAATCCATTAATCACTTAATCTTCTTTCTTTGGGGCCTCTTTAAGGTCATCCAATCACTATCTCTCTGGAAATCATGAAGAGGAAACTGTTCATGTGGTAGAGCACCTTGTATTTCTGGATTGGAACTTTTGCTTTTATGACAGCAAATCATTGTAGTTTGACATTAATGATTAATTTTGAAATATAGATATATATTGATCGTAGTCTGACTCACTTGAACTATTGTTTTCAAATTCGTGTAGACAATCTGCTGCTCACAGAAAACCAGGAGTCAGTTAAACTTGCTGATTTTGGTCTGGCAAGAGAAGAATCTGTGACTGAAATGATGACTGCGGAAACCGGAACTTACCGTTGGATGGCACCTGAGGTGCGTTCATATGAGCAAGATTTTATCATACTGCTGGCACTTATTGAAAAGAATTTCACTAAAGTGCCCAGTAAAGCTTGTATTTATTTGGTGCTCATTATATTATTCTATCATCACAATCAGTGTAAAATGATAAGTTATTGTACTAATGTGATAAAAGACAGATGAGTGGCAGACTCATTTGAAATGAACACTCATCAGTTTGCAGAGACCTGAACTAATACGCAGTACACTGGACACTGCCAATACACAAGCAGTATTTGAGTTTAGATGTATTGGGGTTTTCTAGCAAGATAAACAAAGCTGTTTATTGGTCTTGATCTAATAGAGTTCATGTATTTCTTCCTGGATTCTGTGTAATCGCTACGTTGCATCATGGTGGGTGTTGACAGTAACCTATAGGGTGATTATAGTTGTTTCACCATTTTAGTTGAGTAAAGTTCCATTCCACTGTCATCATCTTGTTGCTTTAATTCCTCTCAGAGAAAGTGCAAAAATAAAAGGCCATGTTAAATAATTTCCGTAACCATAAAAGAGACATTTATCAAATTGCAAAATAATGTCCTGCAATTTCTGCCAATAGTTTATGGCCTTTAGGGTGGCTGCTTAGTTTCTAGTTGGAATGAAATTATTAGTTGAATCAACTATTTGGTGGTTTATTATGATTCCACTCTGATAGGTCTGTTGCAAATGTGTATAGCAGAAGAGACAATGTAAGGCCCAACAGCAGTAGCATGTAGGTGTATGAAAGGCAGAATTTAGTTATGGAAGAGAATCATGATTCATGTCTTGTGCCATTTGGGAACCAGCAGACTAAAAGCTGTACTAGTTGTGCAATGAGCTTGGCTCCCTGAGTTCTTTTTTTTTTTTTTTTTTTTTTGTATATAATAATATTCACATATATCCAGTTGTAACACTGACCTTTAGGCATATTTTTCTTGTAAAGATATTTTTTGTGATTGCTTGTTTTTTTACAGTTGTACAGTACAGTGACATTGCGGCAAGGGGAGAAAAAGCATTACAACAATAAGGTTGATGTCTACAGCTTTGGAATTGTTTTGTGGGAGCTACTAACAAATCGCATGCCTTTTGAAGGAATGTCCAATTTACAGGCTGCTTATGCTGCTGCATTTAAGGTATTAAATTTGGCATAAGATTGGTCATCAATGACTGGTTCTCATGTCATGCAAATTACAAATGCTTTTATGGATTTCTCTATCGTGATATGTGGATAACTGCAATGGATTTTTCCTCAATATATCTTGTGTAAGTTGAAAGATTGAAGTATAATATTTATGGCAAGAATCACCCAAATGTAACTACTGACAAGATATATAAATATCATCAAAATGATAGCCAATTTCTTGCACAAATATCATCAAAATTTGTTCTTTCATTGTCCATATTTATATAAATAATACCCTTTTTTTGTAACTCCCCTTAGTATTCATATGGCATTGAATTTCTTGCTAATCATAAATGATTTCCATTTGGGATTGCAGCAAGAGAGGCCTAACCTTCCTGAAGACATATCTCCTGATCTTGCCTTCATCATACAATCATGTTGGGTTGAAGATCCTAACATGAGACCAAGCTTCAGTCAGATTATCCGCATGCTCAATGAGTTCATCCTCACGCTCCAACCACCACCGCTTTCAGCACCGCCGGAGCCTGACGACGAACCTGAGGCCGTGACAAGTAATGGCGCCATAACTGACTTTTCTACCCGAAATAAAGTAAAGTTTTCTTTTATTCGCCACCTTTTTTCTTCAAAGAGGACCAAAAGCTAGTAGTGTTAATTGTAAATTTGAAGAACCTTTATTTTGCTGTAGATAAGAGTTCTTCTCACAGTACTTTATATAGTTTAATGCATTTACAAGTAATTATATCTAAGGTGACAACTAGAGGGATGTAGCATGTTCAACAGAAGTGTAGAATATGATGATAAACTTTTGAAAAGTAAGGAAAAATAAAGCTTTGTTTATATTATCCAGTTGATCTTTTTGTATAAGAGCAAGTTTTATTAGATATTTGCCTCCTTTCTTAGACATATGTTTTTAATCCCAGTGAAGCAACACATTTTGTAGTACAAGTTATATCCAAGGAGTGTTTAGTAATTTGATTCTGTTATGCACATGATGATGATGCACATTGCTTCTTTGATTTGGATGTTACTGGTTTGTTAAGTATACCACAGTTTTAAAGAACACTAGTTTGGTTTTGCATTTTTCCCCATAACTAGAAAATTTTGTTCTCTTTTGATGTGTTGTGATGTTAGAAGTGAGATTCTGAAAACGATTTGACAATTATAGGAAGAAAACGTTGAAAAGAAGGTGAGAGTTTTTTGTCACTCTGCAATTCTCGAATAGGAAGTTTAATTTTTGAGCTAGTATTTTGTGGAGTTTGAAATGTAATTACTATTTTACTATGGTATGTAGGATTAATGTTCATTTTTTGTAATTGAAGTTTACAATATTGAAGCTTTTGTAATACATAAATTACATTATATTTGAAATTTGGAATGTATATGTTTAAAATATAAATTAAATTTTGGATTTACAATAAATAAATTTATTTTATGATATAAGATTGTTTTCAATTACTAATAATTTTTAGAAGTTGCTGATATTCAACTTTAAAATGAAGACTAAAATGATATAGTGAAAGAAAGGGAGATTAAAAAAGTCATGCATGCGAAAAATAGAAGCAAATGGTTGAGAAATAATTTTTTAGTTAGTTGCTAATTCAAAATAAATTTAAAATTAAAATATGTTTAAAGAATGAAAAAATAAATAAACATTCAGAAAAAAGGATGAAGATTCAAATTCATAATATAAGAATGGATACATTATGTATATTTATTTAATTAAGTATAGTTTTGAGATAGAGGTACTTCAAACCAATTGACAGGTGTTGACAGGTGTTTGGATCTAAGAAAGGCTTGTGTTGAATACATTCAAGTATGGTGAATAAATGTATTTTATTTTGATAAATGATACCACTATTAAAACCTAAATAATAAATACAAATATATATATATATATATATATATATATATATATATATATATAGAGAGAGAGAGAGAGAGAGAGAGAGATAGAGAAAAAA
>Ga0209489_102936_pt1 | contig 33933 bp, 24 predicted proteins | sample SiratrowhiteBW_FD_187527 | JGI IMG/M metagenome (GOLD analysis project Ga0209489, IMG submission 187527) | Root nodule microbial communities of legume samples collected from California, USA - Siratro white BW (SPAdes) (version 2) | ecosystem: Host-associated > Plants > Roots > Nodule | place...
AATATTTTTCCTACCACAAAAATAGCTATATTAAAAAAAAAAAAAACATTACCTCCAAAAATAATATAGCTTGAGATGGAATGTATGGAACAATGACTTAGCTCAAAGAAAGAATGTAATAAAACTCAACTCATCTTTAGAAAGGCAACTCAATTTGACATATTTTGCAGAGTAGATAAACTAAAACGTAAAAATCTCATGTTTCAAAGTATCTTAAAAGATCTTCATATCCAAGACTAGCAAAACCACACATCTCAAAGGCAAAACTATTTGGCTCCACATTTTAAGCTAAATAAAATAGAAATAACTTAATAACTCAAATTAGTTGCATTTCCTTCACAGAATCTTGGGACAACATACACTAAACTCGTTACTTTTAGATGCTCATACAAAACATTCAACTTAATTTTAGAGCACATAAACAATAAGATGCAGTGAAATTTTATACATGCCTAGCAACTATCTGTTGCTTTGCGGATAGAAACTAGAATATAAAAACAGGAGTATCTGTCTTACAAAACATTAAAAAGTTCACTTTACAAATTCGCCCCTTATACTATTTACACATAACGTTGACTCACATTTGCATAAATATGATTGCAAATTGTTTACTGTTTTCTAAGTTACACCACTAGTGAATGAAAATTTATCTCATATAATCAGTGTCATATGATTTATATCTAAGTATTATTGTGTTTAGACCAAGTGGTAATGAGAAGGATAGAGTTTGAGAATGTACTATAGGAAGAAATTTAGAAATAATGATTAAGGTTATTAGAGAAATTTTGTAATCGTGGTTGGCGGGAAATAATTGGGCTAGTTGGAATTCTGTGAGGTTAGTCCATATAAAGACCAACCTTTGTTTTTTGGAGGGCACTGAACATTGTTTTGTTGGAGTTTAATAGCATTATTTCCTATGTGAAAGGATTCTATTTCTGTGTAAAGTCTTGTGATTAGCTGTTTCATTTGAGAATATTAATAAAAAATTCTCAGATTTGCAGTTTATCTTGTTTGAGGGTGTGTTTCGGGTTCTTTGAAAGTTTCTTAACATATTATTCTAAAGATGTAACTTTAAAATAGTTGCTTCAATTAAACATTTAGGTCCATATGTTTACTTTATCCTTATAAGATGAACTAATGTTTGACCCTAGATTGGTGTCATGATATTGGCATTTTTGTTGAAGGATCAACCCTCGTTTTCTTTATCCATTCTAACATAACACATGGGTATAAATGTACTAATGTGTCTAAATTCTAAGATAAAAAAAAGTAAGGAAATAAGAATTCTTTCGTAAGAACTTAATATCTTAATATAGACAAATCATGCTTTCAAAATTACATTTCTTTAATATAACTACATATTTATTTTAGATAATTTTAATGAGTAGTTTTTTATTTTATTTTTAATCTTGTGTGAAACTCCTTACAGACGCTGTTAAATATATTATATTTCTAACATTTAACTAACAAGCTTAATTACAAAATCTAATCATATCAACAATTTCAAATAATAAAGGAGCTCAAAAAAAACTCACTTATAAATAAAATAAAATAAAATAAAATAAAAATAATTAGTTGTAACTATGGATATAAATAGAAACCCAAAATCACGAAATAGACCCAATAATCTGCGTCTGGATTTGAAAAGCTTCAAACTGCGTTTTATCTGTGTTTACTGCTGTGTTTGCTTTTATTAAAAACTAAATATAAGAACTCTTTCATATGTCTGCATCTTGATAATGGATGTTTTTGGATTGAGTGAACAGGCCTGAGGACTCTCCGGATGTTTTCCTAGAGGTACCGTTTCAGAAGACACGGTAAGACTTGATGGAGAAATAGCAGTGATGGAGGAGATAACGCAAAATGTGATGGCGATGAAGAAGAGTGGAAAGAGAGTGATGGAATTGGTGAAAAAAAAAAAATGGGTGATAGCTTTTGTAAAAAAAAATAGGGTAATGGGTTTCATTTGTTTCAATACAATCTTTCATCATAGATATCTGCCCTGGTTTCAAAGATTTTATCAATTGAGGTACGATCTTATTAATCTAGGTTTTTGTTTTTCAGAATCTAAGGTTAATTAGAATTCTAAACTAATAATAATGAAAAAATAATTTTAAAAATAATTATATTTTTATTAAAAGTTTATCTTTCAAATATTCAAACAAGCAAAGTTATGTAACAATCGATTTTCTTTAAAATATTCAATTAATATAGAAGTCAATCCATTGAATTAAATTTTATTTTTTACAAATATGTAAAATATAAAACTACATTTTTTTATAAATAGATTATAACTATTTTTTTATAATCATAATATTTTTATTAATTATTTATGTTTAAAAATAAAAGAAGAGTTGTCTTAATGAAATAAAGACACCGTAAATCAGGATGAATTGAATTATGAAAGTAAAAAATATGATCTTCATTATATATAGGCAAGATACACACCTGCAAGTGACATATTGAAAGTGTGAATTTCAAGGAGCATTTCAAGTGAATTTGTCATATAGATTTTGCATATTTCTGCTCATGCGTTTAAGTAAAAAGACGAGAGTTTTATTTATACTCATGCGTTTGTTACTGAAAATAAGGTGAGAGTTTCATTTCTACATGTTTTGGTTGCTATTAGAAATAAATTTTCAAGAGAGTTTCATTTTTGCTCATTGGTCACTGAAATATTATTATTTGAATTATTATTATTATTATTATTATTATTATTATTATTTAATTCTACGTGTTGCATTTTTAAAATTTATGTTTTTATTTATAATGATTATTATTTACAACTATTTGAAGACCTCATGTAATTATTTTATACAAATTAAAAAACATAATAACAATATAAATAATAACAATTATTTATCTATAAAAATATTTTTTTTATATGCGTTATTAATTTTTTTATATGTTTTTAATTATTAATGTTACGTGCTTTTTTTTTAAAGACCATCTTATGTACTTTAAAAAAAATATAGTAAACAAAAATAGTAATAACAATTAATTAAAGATATTATTCTTTAATATCTAAATTTCTAAAACTTAAGATAATTATAATGTCCTATAAATTTTCATTCTAAAAGGATTGATATTTTGTTTTGGTAAAGAAAAATATAAAATTAGAAGCATCGTAAATTTAATAAGATGTATTTAAGTTATATGTTTGAATAAGAAGTCCGTTTTGGGTTGAATTTTAAAATTCAAAATAATAATTAGATGTAATTTATTGACACAAATCATATTTTAGAATGATACTCTTATATCATAAAGTCGTATATTATATCATATATTGAGTTTTGTCTCGTGAAATTGAGTTGGAATGTTTTAAACATAAATTTATGTAATAGATCAATGTATTTATATATTTAAACTTGTTAAAAATATATGGAATGACAAAATTTATTTTGAAATTGATTATAAAAGATTATGCAAAAATTGAAAGTTTTATACAGTTTGCAAAATCTTTGTAAATTCAGTCAGTAGATTCAATCTGGACCATAAATAAATAAAAGACAATTATGATTTGATTTGCTATAGAGATTTTCCCTATTTCGAAAATATACATGCAATTGAAAATATTAAAAAATATTTGTGAATATACATAATAATTATGATTTAAATTATCTATGGCACCATGTTATATTGATTTAAGTAAAATTATTATGAATGATGACTATGGTACCAAATTAGTTGAGATCATAAAATTAATATAATATATTAAAACTTGTAGCATTATATGTATTAAGCATATATACCTATGTTAACATAGGTATGTTAATTTCAATGAGAATTTAATATACTATACACATTTAGATGTTGAATGCTTGATTTATAATTTAAAATGTTAAGATTATTATATAAATTACTGTTAGCTTTAACTTTTATTTATTATTTATAAAAAATATTGTTGTTAATTAGATCAAAGATAATGTTATAAAAAGATTATTTTTAGTACCTATGAATGTATAAATGCTATATTTTTTTAATATATTTTTTAGTTTTATAAACTCTTTATTTGATATTAATACATATCATGATAAAGTGTCACTTAAAAGTTTCCATTTAACTGAGAGGGTTACATTGATTTGTTTTAAGAATATTTTTTTAATTATAAATATTGATTAAATTTATAATACATTGATGATGTTTTTATTTTAACTTTTTAAATGGAATAAAAAAATACATGGTCCACGGTCTAATTTAAACTATTTTTTTGGTTTAAATAAATTATAATAGAACACCGAATGAAACACAATATTAGATGTATATTTTAATTTAGCTTTATTTAAAATCTAAGTGTTATTGTATTGTAGATAATATCTATACTTGTTACAAACAAAATATAAAGTTTTTTCCTTTACTAAATCTACACTTCTTATATAAAGATGATACAACTTTTTCATCTTCATTTACTGTTATTTTCCAATAAAATAATTTTACCCTTTATTAAATTAAAATAATTTAATTATTTATAGTTTGTATAATACAACTTTTGGTAATTCTTGATGTTATTTTTTAATGAAATAATTTTATCTTTTATTAAATTAAAACAAATTTATTATGATAAAATAAATAATCTCACCATTTCAATTTTAAAATAATTATAATTTCTCAACTAAAAAATAGCGGTTTAATCCTCATTCTCTTATTTATAATTTTTTTATAAGCTTATGCATTTACGTTATATTAATGTAAATTAACATTTGATTTTGGTTATTAGACTTAGTTTGATAGATTCCAAAGTTTAAATACTTTTTTTCTTCTCAGCAACATTTAAAATGTAATTGAAGTAGCACAAGGAATGCTAAACCCTTAACAATACGACACCGAAAAAGGATAAATTTGGTGGTTGGTTGAGAGGCGATAGTTTTTGTTTTGAAGTCTAGCTTTGATATGGTACTCCAGTTATATTTTTACAATCTAATAAAATTAATAAAGCCTTAAATTTGAGAAGAAAACGAAGTAAGAAAACTGAATAAAATTGTTAATGACATTGAATTCGTTTAAAAAAGTGTTGATATCACTTTGTTCAAAGACAATGATGTATGATCTATCGTTAATGAAAGGTATAAGTGTATGTACCTCCCGTGGTAATCGGCCAGGTCCACCGAGGTAATCGGCCAGGTCCACCGAACTGTTGGTGGCTCAACCTAAACATGGGTGCCTTAACGTCGCTTCGGCTTTGGACAAGGCTAAAAGATGAGTGAGAGGAGAATGTTACGGGAATTTACGATTCTAAACGTCCTACGCCTTTATAGAGAATTATGCCACTATGACGTTTAAATGGCGTGTTCTAATAAATATTGCTAAATAGGCAGGAAGTATCTAAGACTTTTTCTATTCCTATCACCTTTTACAGACACCTTTACTCTAACTGACTTGAGCGTCGGAGAGTCTTCTGCAGGTGCTCCACCTTTCGGTCTAGTCCTGACGGAGATTCTATTTTGATATATGAGGAAGGTAGGAAGTAGAGCCCCGTGTATTTCACGAGCAGAACCCTACAGCCCGCAGAAGAACGGTATCAGGTAATCGAGAAACTAGTATTGGCCCTAGTATTCTCGGCAAGAAGGCTACGTCATCACTTTCAGAGTCATGCAATGGCGGTAAAAACGGACTACCCCATAAAACAAATATTGTAGAAGCCGGAATTGGCCGGAAGGATGACGGCTTGGGCGGTTGAGCTATCTGAATTCGGGCTTTGGTTCGAAGCGAGGGGCCCGATGAAGGCACAGTTCCTGGCCGAGTTCTTGACGGAATTGCCTCCGGTAATCGAAGAAAGAACCGTCTGGTTCTTGAGCGTTGACGGTTCTTCCAACAAGAAAGGCAGCGGCGCGGGGATCATTCTGGAAGGCCCAAGACATGTGATTGTCGAACAATCTATCCGATTCGGATTCGAGACGTCAAATAACCAGGCCGAATACGAGGCTCTTATTGCAGGCTTGAGATTAGCAAAGGACCTGGGGGTCAGGTGCCTCAGGTGTCAGACCGATTTGCAATTGGTCGCAGGCCAAGTGAACGGCGAATACCAGGCCAGAGAGCCCCTATTACAGAAGTACCATAACATGACCAAGAAGTTAATGCTCCAGTTTGAGGAGGTCAGCATTGTGCATGTCCCACGATGCAATAATGCCAGAGCTGACGTCTTATCCAAACTAATGAGTACTAGGAAAACGGGACAACACAAGACACTAATTCAAGAGGTGCTGAACACACCAAGTTGGGATAGAGATTACGTGTTGGAAATTCAAATAAGGGAGAATAGCTGGATGACACCCATCCTAAATTTCCTGATGCACGATATACTGCCTGAAGACCGAGCAGAGGCCAAAAAAATAAGAAGACAGGCCGCTTCCAACACGGTTGTTAAGGGAGAACTCTTCCGTAGGGGGTTTTCCTCTTCTTTGTTGAAATTCCTTGACCGCAAACAGCCCGACTACGTCTTGTCGGAGCTCCATAGAGGAACCTGCTGAATGCACTTAGGGGCGAGATTGATGGCGGTTTGTGTTCTGAGGGCAGGGTATTATTGGTTGACGGTCAAGCGAGACACCCGGGCATACACGGAAAAATGCTTGGAGTGTCAGCAATATGAATCTGTTTTTAACGCACCTCCCGAGGAGATCCATTAGACTAACACGTCATGGCCTTTTAGCCGGTGGGCCGTGGATATTTTGGGATTGTTTCCTTTGGCAAAGGGACAGGTGAAGTATCTTATAGTAGCCATTGATTATTTCACCAAATGGATAGAGGCCGAGCCGATTGCCACCATAACTGCCCGTCAGGTGCAGAATTTCATGTGCAAACAAGTCATCTGCCGACATGGGTTGCCACACAACGTGGTAACTGATAATGAGAGACAATTCACAAATAGCAATTTTGAAAAATTCGTAAAGCAACTCGGGGTTAAACACCTGGTGACAAGAGTGGAACATCCTCAAACCAATCGGCAGGCTGAGGCGGCCAACAAGGTTATCTTGGGAGAGCTAAGGAAAAAGCTTGGTCGACTGAAGGGTCTGTGGGCCAAAGAAGTTATGAGAATATTAGGGGATATCATTGCACTCCACAGTCAGCGACAAAAGAGACACCCTACCGACTTACATATGGGGCCGATGCCATGATACCCGTCGAACTCGGGGAGACATCATGGCATAGGGCAAACTTTGATGACCAAACAAACGGTGGCAAACTTTGAGTGGAATTGGACTTGGTTCAAGAGGTACGTGAAGAGGCTAATGTCCTTGAGGAAGCCGCCAAGCTCAGGGCGGCTAAATGGTATAACACTCGAGTGCGAGAAAGGACATTCCAAAGGGGCGGCCTGGTGTGGAGGAAAGTTGGCGAAGCTCGCAAACACCGACAATAGGGGAAGTTGGCACCGAATTGGGATGGACCTTACAGAGTGGTAGACAACCTCCAAAACGGGTCATATAAGATTGAAGAGCTAGGTGGTAGGCTGATACCAAGAACGTGGAACGCTACCCACCTCAAAATGTATTATAGTTAAAAATTGAAATGAGGTACTCTTTCCTTGACTTGGATTTTTTTCCCTAAGAAGGGTTTTGACAAGCAAGGTTTTAACGAGGCCCATATTTAGGATAAATAAAATTCCCTTTGAAGTCTTTATATTTTTTCTTTTTGTTTGATTGAACAATTATTCAGAACGAGAAAGGGTACATGTCCCACTAACATGCCCAAATCTAATCTGACGAGTCCTTAGTAGGATGAACGTCTTAAAGACGTATCCATACCAGGATGATAGTCTCAGCGATGTGTCTATGGCGGATGAACATTTAACAACGTATCCAGGACACAAAGAACGTCTTAAGGACGTCTTCGGATCGGAATGCCTAACAACAGGCCCGAAAATAAGGATGACTAGACGAACGTGTTAACAGCTTGTCCAGTTGGTAACATGATGAATGCCTTAGCGTCATACCCAAATTAACTGAGTCTAATGGCTCAGAAACATCATATCTCAGGTCAACGCGAGAAAGCCATACCCCAAGCCACCGAGAGAAATATTCCTGTTGTAAAATAAACCTTCAGGTGACCGAGCAAATATCGGGCAAAAACAAGATTGGGCCCGTTATGAAACTTACGCAAATATTTTTCTGCAACAGACACATATATATACATTTATTTAGAGCAAATTAAGTCATTGATGTTTGTACAGTTATCCTGAAGTGGCATAAAGATGAGCAAGGTCAAAATATGAAATTACAACAGAGGCCTAAGGCACAAGGGCAAAGGTGACGGATCTTCAACAGGTTCGTCTTCTTTGTCGATATCAAACAGAGTCGGATCAAGATCGGGAGCAAAGGCAGTAGCTTGTTTCATGGCCTTCAGAAACCCATCCTCGTAGACAGATACACATGCTTCCTCCAGTTTAAGTTTCTCGACATCCCAATCAGCCTGCTTCTTGGCCATTTCCGCTTGCAGTTCGTTCACTTTGTCTTGCTCCTCCTATGCAACCTGGGTCATTCGGGATTATTCGGCCTCCCGCTGCTCACGTAACCTGTGAGAATGTAGAAGTTCAATTTCTTTTTCAGCAAGGAGTGATTCTTTGTCAGCAATGGCCTTTTGGAGACTGAATATCTCTTGTTCTAGGCTCTCTTAGCCTTCGTAACTTGCTCAACTTTTTGTTCCATGCCTGCCAACTGATCACGGAGTCCAACTTTTTCCTCTGCTGTGTGTCGGTGGTACTGCATGAGTGCTAGGCACCTAGCCATCATGATGCTCCCCGCCTCGAAGCATCCAACTTTGCCAACCTTCGCCATCAAGTCGGCATCGTAAGGATACACCTGACTCAAGTCCTTAGCCTGCTGATTGACGTGCCAGTTGGATTGGACACCAGGAGAGGTCACGCTAAGGTGATCCAATCTGACAGGGCCAGAGGAAGAAGAAGAAGCCCTGATGACCAGGTCTGATTGAACAGCCTTGGGAAGAGTTTGATTGGTTGGAGGCGGCGAGGCAGGACCACCTTCAGGAGAGCTTTCCAGGTTTATAACTTCAGGAAGTACGCCTGCAGTAGCCCCCCTGAGGGGTTGGCAACAACAAGGTCGATGGTATTGGTGGCCTCGTGAAGTTCAAGAAGTGGAGTGATATGCCCGCTAGCACCAAGGTCGGAGGGGCCATGATCAGAAGGCTCCTTCTGAACGGAGGCGGCGTCACCCAAATTGGATGTTTCTCCTCTTTTCCTCTTGCCAACTTGGAGTTCAGCGGCCAAGTCATGGCGACCACCGACCCGGGCGCGAAGTTTCCTCATGTCAACTGTGTTACCCATGATCTCTGCGACACAAATAAAAGGGTCAAGATGGAAATGTCAGACAAATTCGTAGACAAGAATAAAAAGTACCTAAGAACAAAGCATTAGAGTCCTCGACGAGAGGAAGGCAGAGAAGCGCCCTAGTGTGAAGCGGCCTAGGAAGCTGTCGGATAGCGTCAATCGCTACCTTCTCCTCGGTAGTGAGACGATAGTCGGGGTGTGGCTGAAACCGGATGGGTTTCTGCTAGTAGAGAGGGTGTCAGGGAGTATGGTCAGGCCGGAAGAGGATGTGCTTTTCAGCATCCTCGGAACAACGACAGAGTTTGAAGAAGCGGGGTTTGAAGTGTTTGTAAGACAAGTTGTATAAGGTCAAGAGGGGACTACCGTGACTGGCACTCAAGGATACAACCAACAAGCTTACCAAACTTCATCTGATAAAAATAGGTGAAGACACTAATGGAAGGCACAAGCCCGAGATGACCATAGAGTAGCTCAAAACATGTTACGAAGGCCTAACTATTCGGGTGCAACTGACTAGAGGCTATGTTCATTAAGTTCGACATTCCCGCTTCGAAATCAGTGAGGGGAAAGGTGATGTTGTACTCCTTAAATAAGTAATCATAGACATAGGTGAAGTCATAACTGTCTGGGGTTGGCTTCATGTATATGCGCTTGCGAGCTCTACAAGGTTTGACTACGCCATATTTGACAAAGGGGTCCTCGCATACAGGATAAACAGCCACAAATTGACCCACTTTGTCTCTAGTGTTATATATGGACAGATGTTTGTCGACATCGCTGTGCACCCAACGATATCCAGGGATGACGACAGGAGGGTGCGGGCTCTTACCCCTTTTTGAAACGCTAGAAGGCTCTAGGTTTGCGGTAGCAGATTTGGGGTTTTTTCTTTTTCTAGAAATATGAGTAGGGTGTGGTGGAGCCACTAGAGTTGCGGCAATGTGTGGTGACACTGAAGGAGTATCCTCTAAGGATTCTTCCTCACCGAGGAGGGATGCGGTTCGCTTCGTCCATGGGAGTGATTTTCCTATCTAGCATGTTCTTACGCGCCCTAGGGGAAGCAGAAAAAGATGAGTAAGAAGTCATGATCGTACCTAGAAAATGGACAAGTTGAAGGTGTGGAAGAGAGAGCGTTCCAGGGAAGCGTAGGCCAAGTAAGGTAGAAGACAACTGAAGGAGATGAAGGGTCGAAGGGTCGAAGCTGGGACTTCAATTAATGAAAGTCGAAAAAAATCGACGTACAAGATGAAGCCACGATGACGGGTGAGCAGGTTGCGCCATCAGGAGAGGGGAGCGAAAGCGTATCCTCAGGGCCACATCACGTCCTATCCTCTGCGTCTCATTAATAATGATATGACGTAAGCCTTGAAAACGCAGGAATCCTGTTCGTTTGAGTTCCAAGCAGGTAGAGACGGTATTCTAAGTCCACCTGACTGAGTTTAGAGTTGCCCGTTAGAACCGCGAACTCGGGGGCCTTATGTGGTAATCGACCAGGTCCACCCGAACTGCTGGTGGCCCAACCCAAAGATGGGTGCCCTAACGTCGCTTCGGCTTTGGACAAGGCTAAAGGGTGAGCGAGAGGAGAATATTACGGGAATTTGCGATTCTAAACGTCCTATGCCTTTATGGAGAACTATGCCACTATAATGACACTTAAATGGCGTGTTCTAATAAATATTGCTAAACAGGCAAGAAGTATCTAAGACTTTTTCAATTCCTATAACCTTTTACAGACACCTTTACTCTAACTGACTTGAGCGTCGGAGAGTCTTCTGCAGGTGCTCCACCTTTTGGTCCAGTCCTGACGGAGAGCCAGAAGATAACCCCTCTTAGTAAAGCCGACACCATCCGGAGAGGACGACTTCAATTCAGTTCGGGTAAGAACAGTGTATTAATTAAAAATACTAACTGAATTAAACGCTAATCTCGTTAGCAATCGATAAATAAATGTTCAACTAATGAAAATTAAGATTCACTACCAAATCCTTTGAAATTTAAATTTGAAATGAAAATAAATAATATCTTATATAAATTTTTGGAAATTGAGATATTATAATTAGGTATACAAACATTCCATTGTCTTGTAGTTATTTGAAATAAGTTAACTTATTAATTATACAACATTTTTTTAACAGAGATTTTTCTGTTTTAAATCGTATAATTCTATAGACAAACTACCTTTAAATTCCTTCTTAATGGTTTTTCCAATAGCTTTTCTTGACCTCCGTCTACCTCTATTAACAAGACTAACCTATATTTCATCTAATCTCCTTCCTGGAGCTTCTACATGTCTTCTCCACGTACACCCAAACCCCACTGGGCCAAAATTCTACTATTTTTTCTACTTCAGGTATATACCTTCAATATCCTTTCATTTTGTCTAGTATGTCCATACATCAAACACTTGTTGCCACCCAACACACAGTTCCCCATTATGTTTATTTTCTTGTTTATCCTCGTACACAAGCTAGTGAAACTAAAACATCATACGCAGAAACATTACACAAAACAACAAAGTAAAAATATTACAAGAAAGAATGAGGATGAACCATCCTCAGCTTAAGTCAACAATAGAGTTCCTCTTAAAACAAACAATCTCAAAGCACTCAACATCAACCAACTGCTACTTCAGTTAAGCAATCCTTGGCCAGTAGCATACATCATACAATTGATATGTTCCTCTAAACAGACATTCACTCAGTGACATGCAAGACATAAGAGTTCGGTTGACAACATGAATCTTTAATGATTTTAGAATAAATACCTTTTGAAGTGCATCAGTTGCCTCAGCCCTTGCTCTTTCACTGATTGATTTCTCTAGAACTTCAAGCATTCTAGCAGCACGGGCTCTAGCATCATCTACACTAGTAGCAACCATCATTTCCCTAACAAAAACGTCAATACACTCTGCTCCATCTACAGGAAGGTGGTTGTTCAAAGTAGGCTGGTCCTCGGGAACAGAATCATTTCCATTATCTTCCAATTTACCTGTAGAGTTTAAGATAGTTTTAATGACCTCCTTAATTTCTCAGATTAATTAGTTTACTGGGAATCCTTTTCTGAAAGTTTATAAAATAAAAGGGAGGAAAATGGTTGGTCCCCGATATACCAAAATCATAAACTTTGTGGTCTCTTACCCAATCAAAAGAATCACTCTAAAGTCCAAACAAGAGGAATAAGGAAGATTTTGGTTGAGGAAGATCACAACCATATCGAGTATTCTATCTTCATCCATGGATTTAAATATGTGACTCTTCTATTGAATTATGACTTAATAATTTAACATGATGGCTAAATTCATTATTCATAACATTTATTCTGTAATTTCTAGCAAGTGGTATCAGAGCCTCGTTCATGTTAAATTATTGGGAATAAAGTTTTATCATTGGATTGAATTATGTTGTTGTTATACCAGTTTGGAATTAAAGAATAAACGCACATAATTCTATTTGATGTTTACACCTTTTGTCTTATCTTATATAATTCGGTTTTATAGTATTATGGCCTTGGTTCCTGTATGTTGCAATTTTGGTAATTCATATGAATTGCTAGTTTGATATACATAATAATTCCGCTGGTAAATTGCGTTGAAAAGCATATGTAATATTTTTCGATCGACCTTCAATACGATTCACAGATCTAGGTCTTTATTTTCATTGTTATATCCGCTGCTCATATGCAATTTTTTTATAATGCTTATTATTTATACGAATAATAAATGGTCCAAAGGAAGTTTATTGTCTAGCCAAATAATAAACATTGGGGTTTTCTTTTGTAATGTTTCTTATGTATACGGATAATAAACGGCCCAAAGGATGTTTGTTATTTGGCCAAATAATAAACATTGAATTTTTTTTTATGATGCTTATTATTTATGCAGATAATAAACGGTCAAAAGGAAGTTTATTGTTTGGCCAAATAATAAACATTGAACCTTCAATTTATATATTTATTTATTTTTATCTAATTATGCGAGCACTAATCGGCCCAAAGGAAGATTATTGTTTGGCCAATTGATAGAAAATGTATGCAATAAATAAATAGGTTGCAAATTCTCAAGTTTCCATGTGAACATTGAGTCGATCCAAAGAAAGGCTTAGTATTTAATAGGATTTTTTGACAATATTTCATTACTGCATTGAGAGTACCACTCACAACTAATTTTTCTATCCAAAGATTAAAGATTAAAAATTAATGTTGTTCTACGTATCTCAGTATGAATTTTCCCATTATTCTTGCTAACAATATTTTTGATGGATACAATTGTTGTTGCTTCAACTTCAGTTGCCAATGTTTCTGTTCAAGTTAGCAGCATCCCTATGCTAAATGGTACAAACTTCAAAGTTTGGAGAGATACCGTAGAAATTGTCCTTAGTTGTATGGATTTGGACATAGCTCTTCGGCAAGACAAACCCATTGCTATTGAAGAAAATGGTAATGACGCTAAAATAGAGAAATGGGAGCGATCCAATCGAATGAGTGTCATGATTATGAAATGCTATATTCTTGAAACATTTCGGGACTATTACTGAAGATAGCAATGCTAAAAAATTCCTAGAGGACGTTCAGCAATTCTTTGCCAAAAATGAAATGACAGAGACAACTAATCTTTTGAGCAAACTTGTCTCTATGAGGTATAAAGGCAAAAGGAACATAAGGGAGTACATTATGGAAATGTCTCATCTTGCTTCAAAATTGAAAGCACTAAAGTTAGAGTTGTCTGAGGACTTACTCGTGCATTTGATTTTGATTTCTCTTCCTACACACTTTGGGCAATTCAAAGTGAGTTATAAAACTCTAAAGGATACTTGGTCCTTGAATGAACTAATATCTCACTGTGTGCAAGAGGAATAGAGGTTACAACGAGAACATAAAGAAAGTGCTCATATGACTTCGTCCTATCAACATAAGAGAAAGTGTGAGACTATTGCGGTTACACATTCTCAGCAGAAAAAAGACAAAGAAACAAAATGATGTTTTAACATGTTTCTTCTCCAAGAAGACAGAACACATTAAAAAGGATTGTGCCAAATATGTCGTTTGGCGAGCAAAGAAGGATATGATTCTTACTTTTGTTTGTTCTGGAGTTAATCTAAGTTTTGCACCTATGGACACTTGGTGGGTAGATTCTAGTGCTACTACCCATATAAGTGTTACTATGCAGGTTTGCCTGTGGAGTCGACCACCAAGTGATGCTGAAAGATTCATCTGTGTCAGATGGCAATAAAGTTGTAGTGGAAGCTGTAGGAACCTTCAGATTATGTTTTAAGACTGGATTGTTTTTTGAATTTATTTGAGACATTTTATGTATCATCTTTTAGACAAAATTTAGTTTCTGTTTCTCATTTAGACAAATCTGGTTATCACTGTTCTTTCGAAAATATAAAGTTAGTCTTTTCCAGAACTCAAATATTATTTGTTCTGGTTTTTTTGTTAATTGATAATATGTATAAGCTTGAATTAAGTTTCTATAATGAAATATTGCAAACAAGTTTAAGAGGTACAAAATGAAAATTAAATGAGAATTCTGCCTCATTATGGCATAAACATTTAGGCCACATCTCTAAACAGAGAATTCAGAGGCTTATGGTGGATGAAATTCTTGAACCCCTAGATTTAAAGAATTTTCAAGTCTGTATTGAATGTATCAAGGGGAAAAGAACAAATGAAAGAAATTTAAGCGCAGAGAGAGCTAAAGATGTCTTAGAACTAATACATACTTATATATGTGGTCTGTTTCCTACTGCTTCATGGAATGGACAACAGTATTTTATTACATTTATAGACGATTACTCTCATTATGGGTACTTATATTTAATTCATGAGAAGTCTCAATCCTTGGACGTTTTTTAAGTCTTTCAAAGCTCAAGTTGAACTCCAACTTGGAAAGAGAATTAAAGCTGTCAAATCTGACCGTGGTTGTGAATACTATGGAAGATATGATGGATCAGGAGAACAACGTCTAGGACCTTTTGCACTTTTTCTAAAAGAGTGCGGAATTGTTCCACAATACACCATGCCTGGCAAACCTAGTATGCATGGTGTTATAGAACGAAGGAACCAAACTCTTAAGGATATGGTGAGAAGTATGATCAGTCATTCCACCTTGCCTAAATCACTTTGGGGAGAAGGTTTAAAGACCGCATTGTACATCCTTAACAGGGTACCAAGAAAAGCAGTTAACAAAATCCCTTATAAACTCTGGACTAATAAAGGCCTAGCCTAGAACATTTACACCTTTGGGGATGTCCAGCTGAGGCACGGCCTTATAAGTCACATGTAAGAAAACTGGACTCAAGGACAGTTAGCTGCTATTTTCTTGGTTATGCTGAACACTCACGAGGATACAATATGATCCTACATCAAGATCAATTTTTGAAACGGGAAATACAATATTTTTCAAGGATGTTGAGTTTGGAGGGGAAGGAAACATTAGGAATGTTGTTTTTTCATGAGGAATCTATTATTGATAATGATCAGGTATTCATACCTATTGTTATTCAAGACACAATTATAGAACAAGACAACAATGAGAATCCTCCTCAAATACAACCTATAGAACAAACTCAACAACCTCAAGAAGTGTCATTAAGAAGATCTACAAGAGAAAGGAGAAGTGTTATTTCGGGTGAATACCTTATGTACCTCCAAGAACATGAGGATGACATTAGTTTAACAGAAGATGACTCAAGCAACTTTTGTCAAGCCATGAAAAGTTCTAATTCTCAAAAGTGGATTTGTGTCATGGAGGAGGAGATTAAATCTATGAGAGACAATGACGTTTGTGATATAGTAGAATTACCTGAAAGTGTGAAACCCATTGGTTGTAAATGGATATTTAAAACTAAAAGGGATTCTGTGGGTAATATTGAAAGATATAAAGCTCATCTAGTCGCTAAGGGTTTTACTTAAAAGGGAAGACATAGATTTTAAAGAAACTTTTTCTCTCGTATTTTCAGAAGATTCTTTAGAACAATAATGACATTAGTAGCTCATTTTGATTTAGAGTTACATCATATGGATGTTAAGACGATATTTCTTAATGGAGACATTGATGAGACAATTTATACGGTGCAACCAGAAAACTGTGTCAGGTAATTCAAAGTATATGGTATGCAAATTAAAGAAATCCATCTACGATCTCAAACAGGCTTCTCGTCAATGGTATCACAAGTTTCATCAGCTTATTACCTCATATGGCTTTGAGGCAAATATTATTGATGATTGTGTATATTACAAGTTCAGTGGGAGTAAATATGTATTCTTAATCTTGTATGTCGACACAACCGTGGCTAAAGGAGACAAGTTTAGTCTCACACAGTGTCCCAAAATGATCTTGAAAGGACAATAATGTATGATAAACCTTATGGATCAATAATAGGGAACTTAATGTATACTCAAGTCTACACACGTCCTAATACAATATTTATAGTGGGAGTTCTAGGCATATACTTGAGCATGAGGCATCTAACCATGGCATATGGTTACGAAACTTTGTCACCAGGCTTTGTGTGGTAGATGACATTAAAAAGCCATTGAAGATTTATTGTGACAATAATTCAGTGGTGCTTTACTCCAACAACAACAAGAGCTCAATAAAGTCAAAATATTAAATTTTTAGTTGTTAAGGAGAGAGTTCAAGAAAAATAGATTCTTATAAAACATATAGGAACAAAGTTTATGCTAGCAGACCCATTAACCGAAGGATTGATCCCTGAAGTCTTTCATGAGCATATTGCTCATATGGGTATCACTATTGATGATAACATGATTTAGTGGGGTTATTTTGTATACTTTATATGTTTTATATCAGACATTCTGCAGAATAAAGGATGATGATTTACATTATGTTGTTTAAATGTTAATATTGCAAATTTTGGGTAGATCTTAATGAAGATTTTAAAGTAGGACCAGTTGGAAATAAACATGCATGAGATCACATTTCATGTAATTTTCATGTTACTCATTTAAATTTGATATATGTCGTTGAGTATATCAGTATGGTAATCATCGTGGTTCAGTTACGAATTTAATGTGATAAAAGTTGCGGTAATTCGATTGTTAGAATATGAGATGGACCAGATTGTTTAAGTAGTTAAGGACAAATAACATTCGGTGTGTGCACTTATGGTTTATTTTGTGATATGATTATTTTAAGACAATATATATAGCCCAAGTGGGAGATTGTTAGGAAATTACATTTCCTTAGTCTAATTGTGGGATATATATTTATTTATATAATCACATTAGTTGTTGATTTCCTTAACGTTCGAAATCATTCGTCATTAAGATGATTTTAATGAGTCATTTAAGATAGTTTTAATGATTGGTTTAATGGGAATCATTTTCTAAGAATTTATCAGAATAAAAGGGAGGAAAAGGGTTGGTCGCCAATATACCAAAATCACAAACTTTGTGGTCTCTTACCCCATCAAAAGAATCACTTTAAGTCCAGCAAAAGGAATAAGGAAGATTTTGGTTGAGGAAGATCACAACCATATTGAGTATTCTATCTTCATCCATGGATACAGGTATGTGACTCTTCTATTGAATTATGACTCTCAATAATTTAACATGATGGCTAAATTCATTATTCAGAACATTTATTCTGTAATTTCTATCATCTAACACTGCCTTCAACTAGTAAAACCAGAAGCAGAAAACACGGACAGGATTTTGTAGCAGTTATGGAAAAAATATTACAAAAGGGAAAATCTGATATGAGAAAGACATGAAACATAATATACAAGGGATGAAGAACATGCTTAGTGAATCTACTCATATGTTCATCTTCCACCAGTGAAGACAAGCTCGGAATATACCCAAAAACAAGTTCTACCAGAGAAGATAGAATGTCAAGGAAACACCAAATTGGAATTTTTAATGGTGTTTATTACATTTTAATAAATAACAAGGTCTAAAGTCCAAAAACTTTGAAGCCATGAAACCTCTAAAACTTGAAAACAACTAATGTCATAACTCCCCAGTATCGACGCAGTTTGACAGATATGGTACTCTTCAGCTAACATTACTATTTTACTTTTTTACCAAAGCATATGACACTTTCTCCAAGATATGTTTATATAACATGTTACCAACAAGTTGTAGTTAACTTTGTAAGATTCATTGAATTAGACATAAAAAGCTAAAATGAACAAGGAAAAAACTAATGGTAAAAATACTTGACACAATAAATAGGAAAACTTAGTGATTCTTGGATAGAAGAAGAATCCCTACCACTTTTTCATCCAACAATCACCTTAAATCTAGTTGAATTTAGTCATATTTGACTCATTTTTCTAGCTATCTAACACTACTCAATTTGCAATAAAAAGGTATGGCAAAACTCCAAGACTTAATACGTATGCGAACAATGAGAGTCATTTATGTAATCAGTGGCTCTCCGAACTGTCAATTTAAACTAATAAATTTAATCTTATGCAGTAAAATAACTTTCACTGATTTGAGTTAATATGAAATTAGAAGCAATGAATCACTAATTTATTAATAAGAAGTAATGTATTGATGTTAAATAGGAGAGAATCAAGAGAAACATGAAAGAAATAATGGACTTTAAGATTTGTTAGGTGATAATAGTTAAGATACTATGAATGCACAACAAGAACACATAAGGATACATTTTTCATTAGAAGGCTCACGAAATTTGATAAAAGGATGCAGATCAACAGATAATATAGACAAGACTGAGCAAAAAAAAATGTAGACGAGATCGAGCAGAGGATGCAGAAGATTGAACACTTTAGAGATTTCACACGAGTATGCAGAGACCTCACCAGATTTGGAGATTCAAATTAAACTAATTCATAGAATATTTAATTTGAATAATATTTTAAATTTATTATTATTAATTTAAATTTATATATAAATAAAATTAAAAGATTAAGATATTATTTTAAAATATTATTTTAAAATATTAATTTTTAAATTAATATTAACTATTTCAATATTATACTAAAAATAATCAATTAGTAAATTTATTGATATTAATTTAAAATACTTTATAAATTAACAATTAACAATTACTTTTATAAATTTTGTTACTCTAAAATCACTATCTAAATATAGATAAGTGACTAAAAATTTAAGTATATAATAATATGATAATTAAAAAAATAATAACTTTCCATTTTATTACTTTTATTGACTAAAAATTAGTCTTTAAAATAGATTAAAAGTGACTTAAAAAATAGTTTCTAATAACATCTTAACCAGAGACTAAAACAATTGTTTCTAAATAAATAATTATTTTTTGTGATCAGTGACTCTTAAAGTATAGTATTTAATTATATTATAAATTTTTATTAATAATAAAAACTATTTTAGATACCAATAATTTTTAATTTATAAAATAGTTCTTAAATTAGTTAATATAATAATTTGGTCTCTAAATTAATTATTATTTAATAATTTTCTTATAGAGTTTGAAAACAAGTTTGTTTAAACTAACTGCATTAAGTCGTGCTTTTGAAGATGACTTTCCATATACTTGAAGTACACAATTTTTAGCTTTTTTTTAGCATTATTACACTTGTCATTGCATATTATTTGAAAATGAAACTATGATAGCTTTAGATCTACCTTGGTTCTACATGTACTTTTAAACAAACCTCATTGTACATTTACTTATTTAATAACCCGATTCACAAATTTGAATAATTTCATGATCGACTCCAAACATTAAATCAATCAATAATTATATTTCATTTCTTATTTTCAGTGCCTTTATATACACGAACAACATAAATGCTAGATAACATACTTCAACACTCATTCATTCACTTATTGAATAATTTATACTAGATAACAAATTCTTTGATATCATCTGCTCTTGAATTAAAACATAATACTTGAAGATGTTAAAATTCAATCTAAAAATTGTTAAAAAAATTAAATAAAGAAAGACAACATTAATTGAAAAGATATTTTTAATGATGATTCTTGACGTATTTTGAGGATGATTTTAGAGTTATTATTAATAGAACTCTCGTCGAAGGGAAAGGTTTTTGAGGAAGGCTGAACTCATCCTTATATATGTCACCCATAACAAATTTTTATAAAAAGTTATTGTCATATATACACCTACCATGACAAATCTCGTTAGCAACCATTGTTGGAACCTATTTTTTTTATTTGTTTGTTATTTGTTGATAGTGAAACAACCAAGACATTTATTGCACAACCAACCAAAATCAACATCGTATCAAAGTATAATTTCAATAATATATAAATTAATAAAAAATAATATAATAAAATTAAGTGTATAAAAAAATTAAAAATTAAGAGCAAGAAATAACCATAATTGGATTTTGAAGTGGAGTTAGCGGTGATCGTCGTGGTGGTGATGGTGGGTGGTGGCATCGACAATATAAACATCAAGCAGAGCAAGGAGCAGTGCACACCATATGCAATAACAATAATAACCACAAAGGTGATCATGAATGATCAGAAACACCAACAGTAAACACGACTAACGTTGAGAACAAAGCTAAATGAATATGCAGAGACGAAGAATATGTAAAGAGAATAAGTAAAATCATAAAAAAAAAAAGTTCAAAATCTATTATATAAAAAAAGATAACGACAATTATTTTTGAGTCGTTTTCTTATCCACTCTACGGTGATAATTTTGTAAGAAACTATTGTCATATAACAAATACAACAATAATTTGAAAATAATTATTATTATTATAGAAAGAATACCATAATGATTTAAAGATAATCATTTCCATATAGTTAAAGAAAATTAAAAAAATATCACATAAAAGAACGATTATTATATACGGTCGTCAATTCTTTGTTGAGGTCGCATCTTGTAGTTGAGGTCGCATCTATGTTTTTTGAGAGAAAAATGATTAATGGAATTAATTCTCCAGTTAATCACGAATCTGAGAATAAGTGGTGCCTATCAAATGGTCTTTTCAAAATTCATTGAGTTTGTCATTCCTTTGATTGATTTTGAGAAATTAATTAATATATTACTGTTAATTCAAGAGGGCAAGACAAAAGTATACATGTTAACTAGTCATTTTTAACCAAAACAATAAATTCTCCACACTATAGAAATCAAAACATTTTTTTTAAAGTAGCGATTAAAACTTTGAATCGACCTTTTTTTTTTCTGTCTCATGTCAAACTTATACCCACTTTAATTTTATGTGTTGCCAATAAATAGTAACTGGTGCTATAGTATAATAATGTTTTCAGAATCATTTCAGGCCATTAACTTAAAATACATAAAGTGTTGAAGATAACAAGAATCTTGAAAGAGACTATTTATATACTAATCCATGAAAGCGTTTATAAATTAATTTGTCTGCAAATTCTTTAAACTTAATTTATAAATATTCATCCCACTTTCTTTATCCATAAATGTACTTAAAGCATGTTTTAAAGAAGTCTACGTTCTTGAGTAAACGTAATTTATTCATTTACAGAAAGTAGAGAAAAGTAAATGCACTTCCTCAAGAAAGTTCACTCAAACAACAGAAATAAAATGAAAAAAGAAAAGAAGTTTCAGGGGACGTATTTTTGATTTTTCTACTCAAAAAATTAGGGGCACATTGTCCAAATGTATACAATCTTAATTCTTTCAATTGTAACATACAAAATTACATAAAAAGAAAGTATACAATAATTCGAGAACATGTACAACTAACAGTCATCAATTTCAATCTCGGATAGAAATTTCACTTAAACTAAAACTCCAGTCGGTAAAAAACAATAATAATAGTAAGGGCCCATCGCGATAGAGAATTTTAGGGTTCATCATCGTCATGTTTGGGCTCTTCACGGCAACGTGCAAGCAGCGACATGCAGGGAAGGCGTCGGGGTTTGTTTTCTTTACAATGTGAGAGATAGTGATTGAGTGGTGTGAGATAAAAGTGAGTGTGTGGCTGAGTGACTGAATTTGTGACGAGAGTGAGAAGGGTGAGGTAGACCCAACGATGGTGTGAGTAAGCAGATGTTCGTAGTAAAAGGTAATTTTTTTATGGTTATTTTACGTGAGTTTCGTAGGTACCTCGATCGGTTAACCAAAGATTTACTCTGAATAAACCAGGTTGCAAAATTAAAGTCATTGAAAAACTTTAAAATATTTTGGCATTACCTTACCTTTTTCGAATTTGACGAGGGCCACACCCCCCACTTTGACGGCTGTGCATAGAACAGTACAAAGCTATAATTTTGTGGCATATTGGTCATTTAGATTCCTTAAATAATATTGGCTAAAGTTGGTCATGATGGAGAGCCACGATGATGTTGTCCTTATATTCGTCACTAGTAAGCAAGAAGAAGTAACCAAGAAACTGCGTTCTGTCTCCTTGTGTTCGCAAAACTGCATGCGCCCTCTCTTTTTCCCAGAACCTTCATTTCTTTCTTCTCTTCAAACACTTTTTTCCGGGCATGGAAATGAGTGGTAGCAGCAGCAAGAAGAGGAAGCTAATTTGCCAACAAGATGAGGAAGCCCAAATGGAGACGTTCTTCGCTTTGGTGAGGAACATCCGCGAGACACGTGATCGATGGATGGGTTTGAAGTCAGGTGAGGGAAGGAGCAAGAGGGGGAAGGAAGAAAATAGTAGGGTTGGGGTTTGGAAGCCAACGTTTCAGGTTGAGGATTTCGCTGATGAGGAAGCTCGGCAACGAAACTCAGGTTCAGACCCTCAGAGGGAAAACTGTGAAAAGGAAGAGGCTGCAGAAAAGGGTATTGATCTGAGTCTTTCACTTTGAGAACCAGCTCCTGTGTTCTCTTCATGTGACCATGGCTAGGTCTAGCTTCTGTAATCTGTTCTCTCTAACCTCATTTGTAGATTTGTGGTTTAGTTAATGTGGTTTTTGCTTTTATGCCTATTTAGTCTCCTCTCCTGTATTTGGAACTTCGACAACTGAAATAATAATTGTGTGCCTTTTCACTTCCATCAATGGCCGTGCTTCTGTAATGAAGAGAAAGAAGAAGGAAGGAGACAAGTTATACTATGGATTTATATTATTTTATAAATTAAAATTTTCACTATAATTTATAATTTAAAACTTCAATCCTCTAATATAATATAAGAATGTACAATAAAACAATGAAAAAAAAACTCATTTGGAGATATAAATATAAAAAAAATTATATATATAACCATAAATATCTAATAAAGTAATTTAAGATATAATCCTCTCGAGAGAGACTTTAATACTTTATACACTCTCAAAAAAGAAATATATAATTAAATAAGATGTAGCTTTATTAGTCTCTTAAGATACATTTTCTTCTCGAACAATATTATTATAAGAAAAAAGTTATTTAGAGATCAATATTCCCCTATCAAATAAAACTGTTGCTAATTGTAACCAAAATAGTCATCAAATTAAATTTTAGTTATTAAATAACTACTACAAAGTAGAAGTAATGATTAAATTTAACGGTCAATTAACTCAAATAATTGGTATCTAACATTAGCTACCAAGGTTTTAGTGACCTATACCATCAGATTTTAAATTAGTCTCTAACTTAATTAGATACCAATTTAGAATCTAATGACATAAGTCATTAAAAATTTGCTAGTTAATGTTAGATACCAATTATTTGACTTAATTGGTCACTAAATTTAACAGTTACTTCTATTTTGTAGTATATTTTTTGTTCTTGTGTAATCTATTATCATCAAATATAAGTAAAGAAAGTAACATATAATAGAGAGAAGTTAACTATTTAAGACATACTTAAAATAAACATTCCATCGAAAATCGAATTCACATTTTAACATTTCAAATACACTGACTCTAAATCCAAGAGACTTGGACATTAAATTGTACTCAAAAGCATATTAAAAATGCATAACAGTACACTGCTTGATGCCTAGCCCAAAAAGTGACACTTAATGTTTCTGCATAAAATTTCACACAGGTTTTCAAATTTTTCACTTCAATCTCATGATAAATATCGTCCAAATTAATCATATACCATCTTACAACTTAATTATCCAACTTAAAGATTCTTATCTATCAAATTATCAATTACAACTACTATGAGTACTTTAAATCGTCCTTATATTTTCAAACTAAAATTTTAATTTCAAAACACTTATATCCACTTCCTTATGCCTTACCAACATAATTAAAATCTTTCAAATTTTCAAAATCAAACTACCTAAACTAACAATATCAGAGAATTTCTCTATTATCAAAATAAAGCTAAATTAAAATAAAAGATCAAATTAATTCAACTCACTTTCATCTTTGGAATCAATTTAGGCCTCTCAGTTGAATAGCACACATTGTCTCTAGCACAAACACATTCACTTCTCAAAAGCTAAATACTCAAGTTGAACATAAAACACAATATCTATCTAACAATATTAGTTTAGCTTCCCTTAAGAGGAGGGTGACCTATAAAAAATTTCAAGTTATAGTTCGCAAGAATAACCCAACCTGCACTATATAGTTCTGATTAATGATATAAATGTAATTAGAATCTAAAATAAATAAAGACCATTCTTAATACTTCTAGAACTACATACACTAAAATGCATGCAGATTTTTAAAAAAACCTTAAACTACTCAAAAATACTCAAAAACAAAAAAAAAATTTAACTTACCAAAATAAAGATTGTGATATGTTAAACTACATCACGAATTCGATGGAGATAAGATAAAAAAAAAATTCTATGAAAGAGATTAAAATTCAAAGTTTTGGGTTTAGAGAAACATAACAGTTTTTATTAAAATATGTCTTAATTAAATGGCTAGTATTTTATTTTGTAATTATTTCCATTAGTGGAGTTAAATCTATGTATATAATTTTTTAAAACATAATAACTACTAAAAAAGGGAAATTTCATCTTGCTAAAATTATATTCATTTGAAACTTATGAAAGATGTATATTCGATTCCTATATAATAATTAAAAATGTATTACTTTTACTAGATAAAAATATTAAAAACAAATGAACTAAAAACTAGGAGATAATATGGTCTATTTTTAGACATTTTAATGAGGTAAGTTAAGAACAAAAATTTTATGAAAATATACTCACAATTCATATTTCATAATATTTCAAATATCATTAGCTATTTAAAAATAACTTTAATTAAGTTTTTACTTTTTATTAGAAAAATTTTTCTATGTTCAAAATATTTTTTATTTTCATTAAGTAATTTACAACTTGATTTTTGTTATTAATAGAATAATATAATCATTATTTTCCTCATACATCTCTTAACTTACTAATAAACTTTTTTCTTTTCTTTTCAATTTTTTTTCAAACTCATCAATCAACTCGTTTACTTTTTATTTTTCTCTTTAAAAGTGAATTTGATGAATGAGTTAGATAAAGTTAAAGAAAGAAACAAGTTGATGAATCAATTAGAAACGAAAAGATAGAAATAATGATTACTTTATCTTATTGGCTACAAAACTAATAAGTAGGCAAACAAAAGTATAAAATATATTAAACAGTAAATAAAAGACTCAAAATTTATTTATCAAAATTTAAACTGAAATTAATTAAGACTCAACCATTTATTATATAAATTTGAGTAAATTTTATTTATTATTGATCTTAATGTCATGCATGATTAACTTTAAAATTAAATAAATGTAAAATTATGATTATAAAGTATGTTTTATATCCACATTTAAAGTTAATCGATATTAAGTACTTAATCCCTATATTATTATTTTTTTATAAATAGACATCTTATATTTTAATTTTATCTTAATTAATTTCTACATTTCATTTCTTTTATAAAATCGATAAGACGCTGTAAACTTTTTGCAATTCATTCATAAATTTACCCAATTAAAAAACAAGCACTTTAATTTTAATTTCATATGAAATAATTCTTAAAATTAACCCATTTTTTAAGTAATTTTTATATCAAATTAGGATAAAGTAATAATAAAGAAAAAATCTCGGTCGTTTATTTATTTTAAATCCTAGTCATTTTACTAGTTTTCTTTTTATAAATAATTTTTCCAAACACTAAAACATAATAAAATTAGTATAAATATCGAATATAGACCTATTTGGGGTCTTTTCCTTCTTCTGAATTGATATTTTATTATATTAATATATTATGAAATGAATTATGACAAAAAAAATCATGAATGTTTGATATTTAAAATGAATAATTATACTCTAGTTTTACAAAATTAAATATTTATAAAAGAATAAATTTAAAAAATCAATTGAAATGATGTTAAAGTTCATTTTATCATTTTGTAAAAGTGGTAAAGTTTAATAAATAATTGAAAAAAAATAGAAATTGAATTCGTAAAAGAGGATAAATTTAAAGATATTAAATAATTTTATATTATAAATACAATACTTTATTATTGTTTAGACTAATTTTTTTTGTAAGTGAAATTAAAAAAAAATAATAATAAAAAAATAAGTTTGCGATTTTTTTTTTTATTTTGACTAACAACTTATGCTTTTAATTTGAATGAATTAAAGAGACTCAATAAATATAAATATGTTATAACACTTTACAGAGTATTAAAAGGTATACATATATTAATGAAACAATTTAACTTAGATAATATTATTTGAAACTTATTTTTATGAAAGGTGATGTTACATCATAAGAATAAACATTAATGTTAAATTATAGTAATTTTAAATATAAAAAATAAAATGAAGTGTGATGATTAAAGAAAATAAAAAATAAAATTGAAAATTGGTAAAAAAATTTGAGCAAAGATGAACGTAATCAACCCGAAAGAAGGAATTAAAGTTTCATCTCATGAATAACGTTTTTTTCTTTTTATACATCTAACTATTCTTTTAAACCTTAAAATAACAATTCACTCTTAGAATCTAAGTACTGTTTCAAATCTTCAAATGATAACTCATTTTTTTCTTCTTCTCAAATCCTAATAAGAAATAAGATTTTTGTTTTATCTACTTCAATATATCTTATTTTTTACACCTTAACATTCATAATTGCACATTCTTAAGTTAATATATTTTTAAAAAGTTAAAAATAATATTAAAAATTTAATAAAACCTCGCCTCAATATGTTATAGAGTAATCGAATTATAATATTACATTCCATATTATGGATTTTCTTATATTATTTCCTCTATATTTATTTAAAATTCATTACAATTTATACGAATATTGTTTATAGTAAATATGATTGTACATTAAAACAAAATTGTCTCAAACCACCATACAATAAACATCTCACGTGATACACAACAACTTATTTCCACAATTTGCTTCATTTTTTCCGCCTCTCGTGTTTTCCGACGCGTTTTAACTTGACCTACTCACTCCATTGACCTCATTTCCAATACTAGTTTTGACGTTGGCCATGACAAATGTATTGAACATTGTTTGAAATAAAAAATAAATAAATTGGAGGAGCTTTTGAGAAATTTTGTATCGAAAAGTTTTATATTCAAACACATTTATATTCATTTTTTTTATAAATTTAATATATATATATATATATATATATTCATATTTTCCATTAACTTTTGTTTAAAAAAATATGGCCTTTAAAAATTATGACTATAACTGATTTTTTTTATATATTTTCTGGAAATATGAAAACAGTCTTCTCCAAACATATTCTATATATACAAATTTATTTGAGTGTCTTTTAACTTACTCTTATAACAACTGGTTTATAAAAATAAGCTAGCAATTACACCACTACTTTTTTAATGTTTATTTTCACTAATTATTTTAAATAAGTTTTTATCATCCTTTTAATTTTAAAATCAAATAATCAATTTTTAATTTTATATCTATCAACTAATTTCCTAATTAATTTTATTAAATATTTTTAATTCTATCCATTAGCTTGTAAATTTTCAATAACTTACAAGCTCTTAACTAGTTTTACGAATTACAACTTTAAAAATAATCTCGAGTGGGTAATATCAATTTTAGATTTATGTCAAGTTCAGATGGTTATTCTAAATCACCATCTGCTAAAATTTAAATTAAAAATTCAAATAAAATTGTAAATCTTTAAAATTAAAAATATAAAAAATAAAGGATTTGATAAAACATATATAGTATAGAAAAATTATATTGTCATCTAAATATTCATATTAAATGTATGAAGATCAAAAAAGAAAAATAGATAATAAAATAACTAATAAATCTCATCCATATATTCTGTTTCTTTTTCAAACATATTTACATTTTTATATTTTTTTTATTTATCCTTTTTTGTCATTTGTGGTTAGAAATAATAAAAAAACTTGTAAATATGAGTATTGTCCAATCTGGACATCTCATATATTATATGTTATTTTTAATTATTAAAATATTTTTAACTTATTTAATGTTTTATTTTAAACTTTATTATTAAATTATAATTTTCAATTCTTATTTAACATGAAATATAAAAAAAATTTGTGTGTTCTTTTGTAAAAAAATTAATGAATATTTAAAGAAGAGTAGGAAAATAAAAACAGTAATATCTCCTTCTTGAAATTTGTCAGCGCTTCTATCTCTCATATTGATTAATATATATATATATATATATATATATATAAAGATTGTTAAAATAATAATAATATAAAAAACGGAATTATTTCATTTGATACACATGTTCCTGTTTTTTCTTTTTTTGGAATCGCCTTCCTTTGACTTACATTTTACATAAAAGAATTTATCATTCATACATACCTACCATCATTTTGAATCCTTATCTAAACAAATCATTATTTTATTTTTTTATTAAAAGAAGAGCCAAATAAAAAATAATATATTATCTTAACATTGAATGTTTACTCTAAAAAAATGTCTCCAAAAAATTAATTATTAAAATAGAAATAACATTAAATTAGGACTAATTCAAATAATATATAACAGATTTATTCATTTTATATATACATTTCATATCCATATTTTATCCTCAATATATATTTTAAAATTATAATATTTTGAATATCATAATTTTTTATATATAAGTATTAAAAACAATAATATTATTATTATAATTAAATTTAAAAACAATATATATACATATATATTTTAAATAAATATATTTTATAGAAATGAATTTTTTTAATGTATAAAAAGGATAATAATTATTAAATATTAAAGTATCTATCACTTAATTAATTTGAATAATAAATTTAAAATCAAATAAAGGCTAAAATTAAGAATAAGGAATTACTGAATCCTTTTATATATATATATATATAAAGAAGATGAAAGAAAGTTATAGTTCTTATAAAGATAATGTTTATGTATAATATAAGATTAAATTAAAAGTAAATAGGTCCGTATTCTTTACACTGATATACAATATATTTATTAGCTAATTAAGACAAATTAATTTCTTATCTACCCAGTATGAATATAAAATTTTATAAAGGGACACAATAAAGTGAAAGTATCTCTCCTTCGCGCTCATCTCCTTTATTGAAAGCAGGGGAACTGTGAGAAGTAATAAATAATAGGTTCTAGTAGATCACATACAAGCATGACATCATAGAATGTTGTCATGCATTAGTCAGGGTGACACGTGTTGGGTAGTTGTTAAGATTCTTTGATGCGTCATTTTCACGCTGTCACACCTAAAACAATGATGTGCCTGTCCCACCAAACCAAACCAAAGTCACGTTTTACCTACTACTACTGTCTAACCATTCAATATCATTACAATAAATGCATAAAATTTCACAAACAAAATTGAGACAGAGAATATCATTGAAGGAAGACTGAATTATAAGTACGGTGCTGTTTCTTTTTTAATTAAATTTAAATTTTCATCTTTAAAATATATAGTTTAAATTTTCATCTTTAAAATATATAGTATATTCAATAAAATATTATATTTTTAAAAGTAAAACTAAATTATAGAACAACATCAATTATAGCTAAAACAGAATGTAAATTTTATCTTAAATTACATATGGTCTATTTTCATAAATTTTTATAAACATTTTTAATTAAAAAGTGAAAAAATATATTTGTTGTAAATATAAATTATTTTAATATAAAAGTTTCCCTAAATAATTTATTTAAATCTTTACTTTATAGGTTATGTACAAACTATTTTTACGTAAAAAATTATTTCAGTTTTTGTAATTTTCTAAAAGGTATCTGAAAAGAATTTTACAAGTATACCTCCAACCACGAAAAAAAAACTAAAGCAAGGCACCTTTATGTTTATTAGTAAAATTTTTAATGCAAATTTTAAAAATTATCATTACATTTGTTTGGTGTTTCTATATACAACTATTTGTTTTCACGGGATTAAAGCAACAATAATTCCTTCTTGATTCCGGCTAGTTTTTTCTAAGTTTTCAGTCTCCAACTGTTAATATAAATAAGGAAAAAAATATTGGTAAAAGACATTCTGATACCAAAATTAATTTTCAGATATCGGAGATTAGAGTTTATTAGATTAGATAAAACATGCATATTTCTCTTGTAACCCTTTGTTATTTATATTGGTGGCATGTAATAATTAGTTCTGCTTTTTGGCCTTTTGAGGAGTGTAAAGCATATAAGATACTGCTTTTGTTAGAGGAAAGACGTAAAGCATACGAAATAATGCTTTCATCAGAAGGATGACATGTCTTTATAGAATAAGTAATGATGAGAGGTGACTGGTCGGGAACCGCGTTCAGTTGAGAACTCCCCGGTCGTTTTGCTTGACATGTTGGCCGACAACCACTAAGGGATGGGAACTATCTTGGCCGTATAGTACACTTGCCCCCCAAGCTCGACCAGCCGAAAGGTTAGGACAGTCTTTTCCGTAAATTGTGGTCGATATGCTGAGAACCGAAAAATAGTGACGAGTCTCAGATGGTCTTGGGTGTTAGATCAAATAGTGACGTTTTGATATCTAATGGTCGGGGATGGCAGGTAATGGGCTTTGGGTTGTATGAGGGTTATTGACTGACATATGCTCTCACTGGGATCTGTGTGATCCAACAGTTGGGAGTCAAAGGGTCTCAACCCTCCTCTTATTCACTCTTCATGCCTATAAATGGAGGTGGTGGCCCATGGATTTGTCTTTACTTTTGTTTCCTGTGTCTAGTATTTGAGATCTGATAATATCAAAGTAGTTGGCTAGATGCAAAGAGTATATCCTTGACCAAGGTAATCATGTCTTCCTCGTCCACTTTTTTCTGAGTCCACCAGTAGCGTTTCTAACGAGTTGGTCAGCCACTAGGAGGATTTGTCATCCTCTAGCACTAGCGTAGTGTGTGTCGACGACGCTAATGCAGTTAAGGAATCTTCGGCCAATGTGACATTAAGTGACCCCCTTTGTAGGATTGGGTACAACTGGGTTCATAGCAATGCAACCAGTTAGTTTTCCAAGTATAGGTGGATTGATATATTAAAGTCTTTTGTGGCTAGTATTGCCATGGTCATCCCTGGTACCGAAGAGGAGGTGGTATCGATCGAGAAGTAGGTTATTGACAATGTTTGTCATGGTCGGGAAGAGAGTGAGTCAGATTTCTTTTATATGTACATGTGATACTTCATTAACTCTCATGTTCGCTTCCCCTTTGATGAGTTGACTATGGGCGTCTTACGCATCTTGAACGTTGAGCCAACCCAATTGCATCCCAATTCTTGGGGCTACTTGCAAGCCTTTGTGTGAGATGTTCGACATTCACCCTTCTCTACAAACTTTTCTTTATTACTACAGTTCTCGTCTAGCAAGTCCTACACGTTGGTTGTCTTTGCTTAGTTAGTCAGGGTCCGCCTTGTTCTCTCCCTATATTGTTTCTTATAAAAGGTTTTAGACTGACTTTTTCCCAGTAACCGTCGAACATAAATATGTTTTCAACAGGGACACCTCGAAGTTCCCTCTTTATTGGATGAGGGATCTTGTTCAGTATCTTTCTTTGTCGAGGTCCTCGATGACCGATGACAATAAGATAATTTTTCAACTTTCTGATAGATTTCCAACGAAGATGCCTACTTGGAAAATACTTAAGCTTTACCTTTGCATTCAACACTGGGTTGACTTAAGCGGTACGTATTATTACATTTTTGCGTTGTTTTCGGTCGGTTTTAACTTTGATAGATTTTCCCTGTGACTTTCAAGAATAATGGATCAGATAGGTCTAGGTGTTGCTACGGTCCTAAGAAAACTATGCCATGAGAAAGCCTAGAGGAAAATGTAGGCGACCGCTAAAGCAAGGGCCACTAACGTTCCTGAAACGCCTGTTGACCCCTCTTTTCGGCCGCCTGTTGTGGCTCTCGTCCTCCTGGTGGTTGAGAAGAAGCACAACATGAAGGACAAGTCAAAAAGACACTCTTTTCCTCATCGGTAGTTGAAGAGGGCTCAAACTTTGACTTCTGAGTCTGAGATCACCAGAGGCGATCAAATGTTTTCCCCTGACTTCAACATTCATAAGGGGGTGAGTATTTCATTGTCGTCTTCGGAGTGGGAGGCTCTCACCTCAGCTTCCAAGGGTGAGTTAATGGCTAACTAGCAAGAGCTCCATTCTTGAGCTCTTGCTGTCGGCCGCATCTTGCACAATGAAGTCTCTCGGGAGTCAACCCGAGAGGTGGATGACTTGAAAGGAAACTAGCTGACTCTTCCTCCTCCTTGAAGACAATGTTGGAGACCAACGCCTATTTAAATGATCAAGTTAAGAAGTTGATTGAGGACCTCTCGGAGACTCAAGTTGATGCCAACGTATAGAAGAATCGATGCTATGATGGGGAAAAAAGAGACGAGTCTCGGATGGCCGAGGTGAGAGAGGCTGAGGATAGGGTTATTGAGGTTCTTTGGGAGCGGGATGAGATTGCCTCCCATAGGGATAGGCTAGAGCTCGAGCTTGCTGATTTGAAAGAGTATATCCTCGATGTTCATGTCGAGGGCTTCAACCAAGCTGCCTGACAAGTTATTCTTCTTTATGGGGTGTCGGCTGAGGATAATGATTTGACCTTGGGAAAGATGTTTCCCAAGTTCAATTGATTGTTGTTGATAACATCCCTAAGGGGAGGTAGGGAATGAAGAGACAGTTGAGTAGGCCCCGGGCCCACAAGAGGAACCCGTGTTTGTTGAAGACTTATCTGTTTGTGTTGAGTAGTCTTTCTTCTGTTCCTTTTATTTTTGTTTAGGCCGCCCTTTTGATATTGTTGTCAGCCATTTTCTTGTAAATTTTGTTTGACATAGAAATGAAAATTTTCTGTTTACACCAAGTACTTGTCGAGTTGATTTTAATTCATAAACTCTTGTTGACACTAAGCTAAGTAATTGATATTATTGTGCTTGTCGAAACATTAACCGAGCTTATACAAGATGATTTGTGTAAAATTGTTACCGATATGTTACTCGGGTTTTATACCAATGATGTAGATGGGTTTGATACTGACTATGTAGTCGGGTTTGGGACTGACTGTTTAGTTGGGTTTATGTCGACAACATTTGTCAGGTTTATATTAATTCCTAGTTAGGTTTAACCGACTATACTATCAGGTTTGACTATGATTGGGTGATTCTAAACACTACATTTATTTTTAAGTAATCAAAGTCTCATTAAAAATATTCTTAAATAAAAATCGTGTTCTAAAATACTACCTATGTGAATTATATATTTTCTTTCAAGTGATACTTATAAGAAAAAATGTGAACTAATTTTTTGAAATAAATTTTATTAAGAAAAAGTAAAGTTATAAAGCGTAACTTTAATAGTATCTAGAATATATATATA
>Ga0209489_102937_pt1 | contig 33930 bp, 20 predicted proteins | sample SiratrowhiteBW_FD_187527 | JGI IMG/M metagenome (GOLD analysis project Ga0209489, IMG submission 187527) | Root nodule microbial communities of legume samples collected from California, USA - Siratro white BW (SPAdes) (version 2) | ecosystem: Host-associated > Plants > Roots > Nodule | place...
AAAAAAAAACAAAAAAAAAAAATATATAAGAGAGAAAAAAAAAAAAATAAAAAAAAATATTAAAATATATATATATATATATATATATATATATATATATATATATGTAAGTTGTGTATCATTAACGTATTTTTGTAGTAGACTCCTATTTCACGTTCACAGCTTCTTGAATAAAATCAGTAAAGTAAAGTTGAAGGATCCACTATTTCAGATGTTTAAGTTTAAAATTGTACTTTAAGTTCACCACTTCAATTTTGTTTGTTATTCTTATTAATGTTTAGTTAATATGTGTGAAAAATTAGTTATTTTTTAATTTGAAATATAAAATAATTTAAATTAATTGTTAAATATTTAACAAATTTTTAAAAAAATAATTAGTTGATTCATTTAAGAGATGGTAAAACAGTTATTTTTTTTAGTGGAGAAATTAATAAAAAAAACAAAAGTGGTGTTAAAATTATTTAACAAGTGAATGAAATTATACTATTTAATTTTTTTAAAAATGTAATAAAATATTATTTGACAAATTGTATAATATGAATTAAATTATTATTTAAAATTATTTAAGTGGTTTGTTATTAATATATATATATATATATATATATATATATATATATATATATATAAATATATATCACACCTCCAATGATACATATATTATGTTATCTACTTCATCTCTTATTGACAAGTTACATCCCACAATAATTAAGTTATATTGTATTTTATTTAATCATAAATTAACATTTTTTTTTACTATACATCATCCAATATTTAAGCACATCATTCATAAAATTATTATCATGTTACATGTCCTTCTTCTTTTAATGTTTAACAATTCAAACAACAATCTTTTTTTTAATCTACTCGATTCAATTAACTGACACACGTTCAGATATAATCAATAATATCTTAATAATATAAAAATCGTTCGAACTAAAGACATGATAATGATAAAAATAGTTTATCTTTTTCACTTCCTAATTTATATACTGAAAGAAAAAATAAAAATAAAAATTCAAGATAAAGGAAGAAACTATGATGAATATATTTCTTATAATTTGTTTCTAATTATTTAATAATCTAATTGATTATTATCCAAAGTTACTTTTCATAATTGATTCTTTTGGTTAATGTAATACTTTCATATTTTTTTTATTTACTCCTTGTTTTTTTACACATTTAATAAACACACATGCAATCTATTGATATAAAACTAAATTACACATTCACAAACTCAACCCAACACATTATTATTTAATGAAAAACAATTTATTATTAAATAATCTCTAAAATAAAAAAAAAATCTTACAAATTTGTAAACATATATTAATAACAAATCACTTAAATAATTATAAATAATAATGTAGTACCTAATATACAATTTGTCACAAATTTTCTATTATATTTTTTTAAAATTCCAGAGTGCTTTCATTCATGTGTTCAATTTTAACACCATTTTTAATTTTTATTCATTCCTCCATTAAAAGAACAACTATTTAATTATTTTTTTAATAAATCGACTAATTACTTCTTAAAAAATTATTAAATATTTCACAGCTCAATCAAACTATTTCATGTTTCAAATTAAAAAATAATTATTTTTTTACAAATTATTTTTTTAACTAACCCAACTTTTCAATAACAATAACAAAAGGAAAAGCTAACTTAGGTGAAGTCTTGAACATGACATTTTAATTAATGGACGGAAGTGCATGTATCTTTGCTAATTTTCAATAATTTTATAAGTTTTAATTGGAGAAATTATTTAAAAGGTTGTTTGGTGTTATATTTAAAAAGTCTGAGTAACGTATTTTATTACTGATTTATTTAATAATAAATAAAAAAACTCATCTTTTTATTTAATAAAATAAATAGTCAAATACAATTTCTTTATTTTAAATTAATTAAATAATATTTTTAAAATTTATTTTTATAAAATTAAATATATATATATATATATATATATATATCAAATTGTATCATTTTTTTTATTTTCAGTTAATTACTTATAAAATTAATAAAATTATAAAATTATATATTTTAGTAAAACAAAAATGTGAATACAAATACGCTTAAACATGTGTCTTCACTAATTTTCAAGATTTCAAGAATTTTTATTTTTAATTTTAAAGGAAAAATTATTCAAAAGTTTGTTGGATTTTATATTTAAGTTACCTTAAAGAAGTCTATGCAACACACTTCATTACTCATCAATTATTAATTGTGACTGAGTTTATCAAAATTATGATTTTTAACAAATTTTAATTGATTAAAAAAATACATGGAGAAGAGTGTATAAAAAATATTTTTATTTAATATTTTATTTGTGTTTATGGTTAAGTGTTAATTACGATAAATCTTTCACATACGTGAATCTTTATTGTACGGAAAATTTATTAAATAAATAAGTAAATTGTATTTTATTTATTAAAGAACAAAATTATTCAATTGAAAATAACACCAAAATTATCAATTAGTATACCTTCTTTATATAATGGTATATATGAAAAAATAATATCTAAAAAAATTATTTATATCAAAAGTAAATATTTCAAAATTTATTTATATTAAAAAATTATTTAAAATTAATATTTTTTTTCTTAAGTTTTAGTAACATTAATTCCTCTCTACACATTTCTTCTTACCTTTCTACAAAATTATTGAGTAAATAAAAAAATTATTAATTTGACTTGTAGCTACCAATTTTTAATACATAATAATTTGTATATGTAAGTGCAAACTCAGTTTTTTTTTAACAGTAGTGTATACATTACTAATTTTACTAGTGTAATTTAATAAAATTATAAAAGTTATTTATTTATAACTATTTTTTATGAATATATTTTTTATAAATTTAATAATATTTTTTTCATAATTATGATAAAAATATTTTTTTTTATTTTTTATTTTTATAAAAAAAGTTGACATACATGTGCTTGTGCAGATCTGTTTCCACTGATAAATATTTGTATACCTATTAAGGAAGAGTATTTCCAATTGTATTGTAATTATAATTCCATAATTCTTAATAAATATAATTTCATTTATAACAGTTTATTAATATAACTTATTTCATTATTTTATTTTTTAGATTTTGTAAGTATTTTGTAAACTCACCTAACTCGACCTTAGTTATAATTTTTATATAAATAAGTTTATCAGATTAATTATTTCAAAAAAAAAAACACTAATTTTGTATTTTTTATAATAAATTTTTTATTTTAATAATTATTATAATATTTATCTTTTAATTATATTTATTTATAAGATTAATAAGAAGATCTTCTGTTTGTAGTTTACCCTTTACCCCTTTAGGTAACTATTTTCAAACCCAAAACTAACTACTTAATAGTAGAAACAAATGCGCTTATGTATATTCACATCTTTCTTATGATAATATAAAATAAAATAAATTATTATTATTATTAAAAAAATTACTAAACTTTTATTTTGATACAAAATAATTATAAATAAATAAATGTTACAATTTCATTATAAGTAATTTTTTATTTTAAATAGTTAATTGAATTTAAAAAAGTTTTAAACTCAATTCACTACTTTCTATTAGAAACATGTATGGCTATGTGCATTTACCTTTTTCTTATGATAATACAAAATAAAATAAAATATATTATTATTAAAATAAAAATATTACTAAATTTTTTAAAAAAATATTTTCATAAAATATAATTATAAAATAAATTTTATAATTTTATTATAATTAATTTTCATTTTAAATAATTAATTGAGTTTAAAAAGTAGTTTGAAAATGTAAAGAATAAATTAATTAAAATAAATTATATTGATAACGATAATATTAGTAACAAAATGTCTATATTAAAATAAAGTACAAAGTGTTTGTAATAATGTTTACAAATATGTTCTTTATAAATTTAATAATGTTTTTATTTTAATAATTATGATAAAAAAATGGATACATATATACGTAAACACATATGTTTCCAACTGTGTTATATTAAAAATAAATATTTTTAAATATAGTTATGCTAAAATATTATTTAAATTGATAGTTTTTCTAAAGACATTTTAGTAATATTATTTGGTATCTACACATTTCTTGGTACCCTCTCTACAACATTTTTGAGTAAATAAGGAAAAATTAATAATTTTACTTGTAGCTACCAATTTTAATACATAATAATTTTTATCTGTAAGTGCAATCATTTTAAAGGATAATTACAAGGTATGGTTGTATAGTGTGAATAAAGTAGTTAGTAGATTATTTAGGTGAATAAACTAGTGAGTAGATTATTTAACTAATTCTAGGTATTTCAATGCAGTACATATAGAAACTGCTAACTTATACAATCTAATTTAGGTAACTTCTAATTTATAGTATATTATATTTTATTTCACTATCTTCTCTTATATTTTAGTATACTTCCATTTTATTTTAATTTTCATGATTATTATTTTTCATATTTAATGAATTTCTCTATTTATAAAAAAAAAAAACACTCTTTATATTACATTGATTTCTCTTTTTTCAATAAAATTCACTTATCCATAATTTTTTTTAGATATTTGTTTGAATGGCACATATTTGTGGTATAAACATAAAAAAAATTATAGATTTATTTATAATATATATTATATAATAAATTTAATCAATTTAAGATTTAGAAAATATATAACACATCAAAATTATAAATTTAAAATTATCTTAATTATCTTATTTTTTTAATAAAGATTATTAATTTGTGTCGTTATATAATATTCTCTTTCTATAATAAATTTTACATGTTTTAGATATTTTTCTTTTTTTCACTAAATTTTATTCACTGGTCACTCTTTTGTTTTGAGATATATCATAAGAGTAACGTGCATTCCAACATCCAATATTTAGACATTAACTTACATGAAAAATTGAAGAAAGAGTTTCAATAATATGCCCGTTACAACCCCCACAAAACCACAACCAACAATAATTAAAAGCAAACCAGAAAGACTAGAATGAAACTTTTAGACTTTCAAAATACAATCACGATCACATTAAACTTAACCCCAACAAATGAGAAGTTATTTTATTGGCACTTTCAAATTTTTCTCCCTTATCCCCAAGTTGAATATAGGAGCATAGCATTGTTTAGACTTCACTTGTTAATATATTATATATTATAAATTTATAAACATGCAAAATTTATAAATTTAATTATAGATATATTATGTAAATAAATTTAATAAATTTAAGATTTAGAAGATATATAAATACATCAAAATTATAAATTTAAAATAATTTTAATTATTTAATTTTTGATAAAGATTACTAATTTTTTTGTCCTTACATTAATTTTTCCCTTTGTTATAAGTTTTACACGTTTATTAATAATTCAATAAATTTTATTCAACAGTCACTGCTGTCAGTGATGTGTCATAAGAATAATTTATTAAATGAATAATAAAAAAATTTATTAAACTGACTGTAGAAACATCACATCAAATTTATTAGAAAGAAAAAAAAATAATATCATGAGAGACCAGATCAAACCCACATAAAGGATAAAAACCAAAGCAAATTACCAAACCAACCCATAAGGGTATTATGAAAAAGTAGATAAACAAAATTAAAATATTCTTCCTTGCAGCCCACCCTAACAACTTTTTTAGTAGTCTTGGAAGCATCATTTTGATCTCCTAGGTTTCCTAAAAATATGAACACATCATTCCAACTCATTTGAATCACTAGAGAACTCTGCTCTATCCGATGGCCTAATACTTAGGAATCAACTTACACTTCTCCTCAAACATAGAAGAAATCTGAGTAATTTGCATCCTTCTAATATCTGGTTGCAGCCCCACAAGACATGAACCAACCATAGTTACGTAAAACTAGAAGTGCTAAAACGAAACCCTAGACTTTCAAACCAGCAGTCACAATGATTAAACTTATTCTCAGCACACCATAAAAAAGTTCTTTCAGTGGCAATTTCACATTTTTTTTTCTTATCCCAAAATTGGACATAGAAGTATAACATTATTTAGACTTCACTTGTTGATAAGAACTATTATTTTGAAAGTAGTGTCTACAAACAGATAAAATGTGACCAATTATTTAAAAAAAAAGAATATTTAAAAGAAAGTTATAAGTAATTTTATTAACTCATCAATAAAAATTAGTTAATGATTCTTTTTAAAAATTAAATCACAATTCATCCCTTCCTTTATAAGTATTTGACAAGTTTTTATAAAAATATTTAAGATGTCACTTTTATAGTCTAACTTACATGGTGTGAAGAGGGGCAAACTTTTGTGAAATTAAATTATAAAAAATATAAAATTAATTTTAATATGTTATATAAATGATTTCAAGATATATAATTTAAATACATTTACAAATAAATAAATTTAATTTAGCTACGATTTAAATAAATCATTTCCATAATTAATTTGTGAATTTAAAATAATATTTATTAATATAGTTATTCTAAATTATTTTTTATTGGTTCGCTCGTTCTAGATTTGAATGTTAAATGTATTGATTCAATGAAATTATTCTTTTAAATAAAGCTTATTTTGTTAACAGATTTATTTTTAAATAAAGTTCATTATTAGATGTTTTTTTTTTTCTTCTTATCAACTATTTAAGATAATGTATTTTATGTTTTTTAAATAATTTATATTGGAGGTAGATAGAGAATAATGTGTTGTATTATATTATATATATATAAAAGTAAGTTTAATATGTCTTACAATTTTAAGATTCATAATTTAAAAAAAATTAAACAAATAAATTTTTTCAAGACTTTATTTTCAATTTAAAATAACTTTAATTAAATTATGAATTTAAAATAACTTAATTAACTTAATTATCTCGATTTATTCTTTGTTGGTTTTCTCTCACTATATTCTAGTGTATAAAAAGTGTATAAAATCTCTTTAAAATGAGTGTTTATTTAGGTGAATAAACTAGTTAGTAAATTATTTAACTAATACTAGGTATTTAAAAGTAGTCCATATAGGAACTTATAAAGTACAATCTAATTTAGATAACTTTTGATTTATAGTATATTTAATTTTATTTCACTATCATCTCTTATATTTTAATACACTTCCATTTTATCTTTAATTTTTAATAATTATTATTTTTCTTATTTAATAAATTTCTCTTTTTACAAAAAAAAATCCATTCTTTATATTATATTGATTTCTCTTTCTTCAACAAAATTCACTCATCCATAAATTTTTTTAGATATTTGTTTGAATGACACATATTTGTGATATAAACATAAAAATTTATAAATTTATTTATAATATATATTATATAATAAATTTAAAATTTAGAAAAGATATAAACACATCAAATTATAAATTTAAAATGATTTTAATTATTTCATTTTTCAATAAAGATTATTAATTTTTTGTCGTTACATGAGTTTCTCTTTCTACAATAAATTTTACATGTTTATTTTTGTTCATTTTAGATATTTCTCTTTTTTTAATAAATTTTATTCAACAGTCACTCCTATGTCTGTGATATATAATAAGAGCATCACCATGCATAATATTTAGAAACCAGCCTATACTTGTCACGAAACTTAGAAGAACTAGTCTGAGTAATGTGCATCTTTTTATAAATTATTACTTTTATTATCTTTTATATTGTAATAGATTTAAAATATATGTGGGAAAAAATGAGAAGAAGAAAAAACAATGCAAATTCCAAATAAATTATTAATTTTAGGTATTTTAAAAAAAAAACATAAACGATACATAATTTTAACTAATAAGATAGAGTAAACCAAAACAAAGTATATCATCAATATTCTAAATCAACAATTTACTCTGGTTGATCCTTTTATTTACACATTCACAAAAAAATGTATGTTTTAGGAAGAGTACTGAAAATGTATAATTTTTAGTCAATTATGTCAAAATCAACTCCTTTTAAGTTTGGAATCACGAAGATCCAAATACTCACCTCTATACCTTTTATGAGTTGTGCAGTTCTGTTGGAATCACATAAAATGATGAGGAAGCATTATTTTTTAGAATATTTCCATTCTCTCTAACTAGAAAGGCTAAAGCTTGACTTCAATCTCAGCCTAACAAAAGTTTGACTAGTTGGAAGGTTATGGAAATTAAATCCTTGTCTCATTTCTTTCCACCACCAAAGAATACTAAGGAAAGATAGTCATAACTACATTTGTTCAAGGTGTTGATGAACGGTTATGTGAAGCATGGGAGAGATTTAAGGCTTTGTTGAGGAAATACTCCAACCATGGTTTTAAAGTGGAGATGCATATGCAGACTTTTTGCAATGGGCTACAACCCAAAAAATAAGATGATTTTGGACGTTTCTTTTGGTGGTTCAATGTTGTTTAAGACTATAGAGGAATCCGTCACTATAATTGAATATATGACTTTTACTGATTTGCGAAGCCAACATGGAAGGACTCAGGCACAAAGGAGGGAGTATTAGAGTTTGAGTTCTAAAGATGCCCTCCCAGTTCAACATAAACTTCTTCCTCAACAAATACAAGTTCTCAACTAGTAGATGACTAAGCTACCTCAATAATTACAAGTCCTGCATACCTGAGGTAGTTAAAATCGAGATTATGAATAAGATCGTGACAAGCTCACAAAATCGTAAATCGTTGAATTGTAACACGGATCGTAAATTTTACTTTTCTATATATGTATGTATGTATATATATATATATATATATATATATGCACGTTAAAAGTTTCTCAATTTTGGTTTTATTTTAATTGAAATTGATACTTGTTCAATTCAATCAAGAACATGAATGTGCAGCAGAAAAGACTCTTAAATTTTAATTGAGTTTAGAAAAGACTCTTATTTTTAATTGGGTTTAGAATTTGTTTTGAATTTTAATTGTATTAATTTTATTTGGGTGGTGATTTTATTTTAATTGAAATTGAAACATTTGGTGGGTGGTGTTTTGGTGTTTGGTGTTTAGAATTTTAATTGGTTGCAACTAACAACATACATAACAAAGTAAAATTTAACTACATTAATTTTTAATTAAAGTTAGGTTTAGACTGAATCCATTCACAAAAGAAAGTGAACAGTCGCGATCAAACATTTTTATGATTTTATTTGATGATCCTTAGAGTCTTGTTGTTCCACGATCTTGAGTGGAATTTGAATCGTAGATAGTATATATGATTTTATGATTAAAATCTCGCTTTTAACTACCTTGTGCATACCACTTCTTTCCCAACTTAACAAGTGATGAGGTATAATTTTTGTGAAGGCAATCACTCAAATGGGTACTTCCAAGTTTCTAGTGGTTCTCAAAGCGAGGAGGTAAATTATATAGGGAACCAAGGACACCAACAATTCTCTAGCAACCCTTATCCAATTGCTTACAATCAAGGGTGTAGACAAAATAATACTAATTATGGTGGAAGGCAAAAACATGGAGCATCTAGTAGTGGATCATACTAACAACAACATCCACTGTTGTATGAGAGAATAAGTTGGAAGACACCTTGCAACAATTTATGCAACTTTTCCTCCAAAATTAAAAGAACACGAATGCGTCTATAAAAAAATTGGAGGTGGAAGTGGGTTAATTAGAAAAACAAATGGCAAACCAACAGGGGGGATCATTCTCTATAAACACCCAAGTTAATTCCTTGGAGCATTGTAAAGAAATTATCACTAGAAGTGGGAAAGAGGTTGATTGAGTGCCAGAGAGACAAATAATGAGGATGAGAAATAGAGTGATAATGAAGGATATTAGTATAACGAAAAAGTAAATGAGGAGAGTGGTAGAGGAGGAAGAAATAAAGAAGAAAAAATAAAAAGAAAGAAAAAGAAAAAAAAGAAAAAAATAAAAATAAGAAAAGAAAGAGATGTTTAGAACCTCACTAGTGAAAAATCTTCCATATCCTCATGCCCATTCAAGGAACAAGAAGGAAAGTCAATTTGCTAGTTTTCAAGACATTTTAAAAATGTTGCATATTAACATTTCTTTTAAAAAGGCTTTAGAGCAAATGTCTACTTATGCAAGATTTATGAAGGAGTTTTTGACAAAGAATAGGAGATTCATAGAGGAGGGCACTATATAGTTGGAGACTATCTGTATTGCTATTGTTTAGAAATCCTGATGTTTAAAATCTAGGGATCCAAGAAGTTTTACTATCTTAGTGTCAGTAGGTGATTTACTCGTGATAAATATTTTATTGGATTTGGAGGCTAACATCAATTTAATGTCCTTGTATTTGATGAAAATTATAGGTAATTGATAACATTATTTTTTATGATATTTTTGGACTTATTTTCATATGAAATCAACTCTTTCTAAGCTTTGAACCTGCTAAACCGAATATTTTTTTCTCTTCTATCAATAATTTGTTTCTTGTTATAAATAATTGGTTACTTGAGTTTTAAATCAAATTTTACTTTGAATCCCATTAATTTTGTCAAATAAATGAACATGAGGCATTTGGGTCAAGAAAATCAAGATTGGAAATCTTGAGTAGTAAATAAGGCCAAAGTTGGAATGCTAATGCTGGCAGTTGGGTCGAGCTCAACAAGGCTGAGTTGGATGCCACTTATTTGAGTCGTGCTTAAGATGCACCATTTGGGCTAAAAGTACTAGAGATTACAACAGAATCCAACTATGCCTGGTGCCACTAAAGTTGGCCCAGGGTAGACGTGTTGGCCCAGGGTAGACGTCACATATCATAATCTATTTAAGATTCTATATATTAGGGTTAGACACTTCCACTCCTGGAAACTTTGGAGGCACTCCATTCCATCTAGAGGTTGAGAGTAAAAAATGTAGCATTAGGATAACGACTAGGGTTTGGACAACCCTTTTCTCCTCTTTGTATATCCATCTTTCTCCATTGTTAATCTTTTTATCTTTTGGAATTAGATGTAACTGGTTAAATTATCATGCAATCAATAGTGGTTTTCATAAGTATGTATTTTCATAAATGTTTTTCTTTCAAATTGTTGGTATTTTGATTCTATGCTTAATGTTTGTTGTTTTAATTCATGGCATGACAAATGATTATTAGGGTATTGAAAGTATCATATGCAATCAGGATCTGAATTGAAATATACCAAATGAAAGCTTGTGTTTAAGAATGAAACATTATTCATTTGTTGTTTTATGGCGATTGCAAGTTTTATTTATATAATTGATCAAGGATTTGACGGTTAATAAATAAGTTTAGGCTCATTCACCTAAAGAATTAGGGTTTAAGTATTATTGTGGGTTGACATTGACATTTGTTTGGAAAGAAGGTAATTAATTTTATATATGAGAGTGTGATTTAATAAAAGTTTAGTCCTAGCAATTGCATTCCATATCCTCTCCATTCTTTTTCTACATTCGAAGTGCTCATTAAAAATACAAAAGTATATTCTAATTGTTTTAATTTTATTTTCTCCCATAAAAATTCAAACTTTGGAATTATTTATAGTCTAATTTTGTTATAATTGTATTTATTGTTGTGTTTTGCACAAGTTCCTCATGAGAGAGAACAATGTATTTATTACTTGCTATATTTGCAACTGGTGCACTTACTATCATAGCAAAAATACTAACGGTAACCTAAAGGCTCGATCCACCAGGATAATACTACAGTTAGCCGATAAATCATTCAAGTATCCTCATGGTGTGGTTGAAGATGTCCTTGTCAATGTGGGTAAGTTCATTTTTCTAGTGGACTTTGTTGTGATGGATATTGAAGAGGACACAAAATTTCCCTTGATCCTTAATAGACCTTTCATGAAATCTATCAAGAGTTATCACTGATGTAGATGACAAGAAGCTTAAAGTGAGAGCACAAGATGATGAAGTAAATTTTAATGTTTTTTAGAGTTTGCAAAGTTTAAATGAAGGGAATGATTGTAAGAGAATAGATGCATCAAAGGAAGCCTTTCCTATGACAAACAAACAATTGAACACCTCAAGTAGGTTGAAGAAAGCTCTCAATTCCAAAAGTCATTGAAGAAAAGAAAGAGTCATTAAAGCATCAACTTGTAAAAAGAAACTCAGTGTTAAGGAGTCATCCGCATTGTACACATAATAGGAAGTTAAAGCGTACAATGACACAATTTTGATGAAGGATGATCTTAAACTAGGCCAACAAATAATGTTTGTTAGCTTCAAGATGAAAATCCTACCTAGAAGATTGAAAGCAAAATGGTCAAGTTTTGCACCCAGCGGTACCTCTACGCTGTCAGCGTAACATTTCTATTTTAAAATAACTATATTCATTATTTATCTTTATCTTAAAATTAAGAGTTATATATTTTTACATTTTAATTCATGTGACTAAATTTTCATTTTATAAGTATTTGGTATTATAGACAAATCATATAGTTTAAAGAAATAATGTGAGTAAATAAAATGAAAATAATAATAAAAGTAAATGTCAACACCCAATTTCGTCCGGGTGAATAAATTATTTCAAATTATAAAACAATACAAAAATTAAAATAAAAGGGTGTGTTATCTAATTTTATTATACTTTGTCATTTAAATAAAAAGAAAGAGACTTTGGTTCCATTACATTCTATGAATAAATTAATAAAATAAAATTCACAAAAAAAAATAGTAAGAAATCAGTCTATTAAAAATTTGTTTAAAAAAAATAATAGTAATAATAGTAATTAAAAAATATATATCAAATTTTTCCATTAAGAGAAAATTAAAAATGTGGTAATTAAAAGATAACAATTAAAAAATAATAATAATTAAAAAAACGAAAATAACAAATAACAAATAAATAAATATTAAATAATTAATGATTAAATGATAAAAATAAAATAAAATAAAAATAAATATATATTAAAAAAGGAGATTAAATAAAAAAAAACAAGAAGAAATAAATATATATTAAAAAAGGAGATTAAATAAAAAAAAACAAGAAGAGGAGACTGCTTTCAAACTGCTTACTTGATTTGCACGTTCAAGATAATAAATAAATAATAAAAATAATAATAATAAAAAGAATAAGTCAATGACAGTAGACTCTCATGTTCTCACTCCTTAACTCTACGTATTGTTTTTAAAATAAATAAATAAATAAATATTTGTAAATAATAATTTTTAAACCGCTCAGATAACAATCCATGTTCTCCACTTAATTAAAAATAAAATTAATAATAAATAATGGTTTTTACCGTTGAAAAGTGTTTTAAGTCTTATTCTTGGGTAGATTCATTTTTAATATTAGTTTTAAAAAAATTAAAAATAATAAATATGAATGAGTCAAAAGTGGTAACCTCTCTAAACTGAACTACTGGTTTCTAAAAAAAAATATCAATTAAAATAATATGAAAAAAGAAAAAAGAGATATATTAGTCAAAGGAAAAAAAGGAGGACATGGATCATTTTTGGGGAGACGGGGTGAGAACTGGAGAACGAAAAAAGAGAAAAAAACATTTGAGAAGAGCAAGAAAAGACACGAGAGAAAGAAAGAAGAATTACTCCTGACAGAGAGAGGAAGAGACTAAGGTGAAGCATCAGGTATATTTTTCTTTTTACTTGTTTTAAGTTTTACTGCATAAAATAAAAAAAACACCCCCAATTATTCCTATTTGATCAACATACATCTCCATGAACGCATGTTTCACTACATTTCTGTGTTTATGTTTCTCTCCTGCACCATCTTTGCATTATGTTTCTTATACAACACATACTATCACAAATTGCACCAAGCAACCAGCCTACGTCTTGCACTTTGTCTCGTGGAATTATCTTGCACCACTAGCATTGCCTAGCCTCTTTTTCATTGCTTGCCACCACCAATGCCTCCATCACGTTGTCGTCATCATCAAGGCACTCTAAACGGAACAACACATCGTTGCCACCATGCATAGACACCAAGTTTTTCTAACCACCCTCGCTTTCAAGCCCAAAATCAACCCTATGCACCTTGCTTACCACGACCTACCATATCACTCATGAAAAAACCTTCATAACCACTCCACTTCCTAACCAAAGAACCATCATAACCATAACAATAATCTATTCCCCTCCATGCACATTAACCTCAACGCCACCGCGCCTCCAAACTGTAACTCCACCACATGCAAAAGCCACTCTCAACAACTTTAATTCCAACCAATATCCACTGCAATCATGTACCCCGAGCAACCACCTTCCATAATCACCCAAAGCTGCACCTCCGAGACTTCCTTAACCTTTAAAGCTTCCTAACCCTCCATTACACCACCACTCCAAAGTTCATCTATTCCCATGCACCAAAACCGCCATAAAAACGCCTCCTTTGTGCATCCCCTGGACCCATCGCCATTAACCACCATTCACCGTGCCACCATGAGCCTGTACAACTCCACCATTGAAATGTTCAAAAACTGCCACCGCGCTTCCACTGCATCAAAACTGCCATCCAAACCACCACGTGACCTTCTCAGTGCCGTCGTTGCCCTTCCTCTCGCCAGCACTTGACCTCCACCTCGACCAAACCTCCAAAGCATCTCCACGAAACCTGCACCGCCATGAAAACGCCTCTTGTACACCTCCAACGCACCAACATGCACCTCCACGTATCTTCCAGCACCTCAACATAGCCACCCAAACCACGCGAGCACCCCTCGCACCACCTCCTAGACTACACCCTTTCCTTGCTAGCCACCGCGCCTCCGCCGTCGGCTGCGCCTGCTACAACGTCACCTTCGAGTCACGTCTCTCCATAGCAAGCCATGTTTCACAACCAAACGACATGCTCCTCCCTCATGAACCACCCACGGCCACCATTGTATCACGCCTTCAACGCCACCATAAACCCTCCAACGACCTCCTCCATCACGTCTTCACTAACAACCCCACCTAACCTCACCAAAAACGTGGTTGTCATTACAACAACTAGCCATTGTCGGCCGCTGCAGGTCTCATGTCACGAAACCTCCATGAACGTCCAAGCAAGCTTCATCTCCATGTTGCTTCCTCACGTCACCATGTGCCCCACGAAATGTGGCAACTCTAAACGCTTCAAAAGCCACCACTAAAGCACCCAAAACCACCATGGACAGCAATGCCGTGAGCCCCACCACAGGCAGCCGCAAAACGGCCATGAAAACGCCACCTATCCACTCCGAACGACGTCGCCGCCGCCGTCGATGGCCTCCACCGTCGCCGCCGCTCACGTGGCGGCCACCGCCTACGCAAGCCACCTCGACCCTCGCCAACCATGGCTGTCGCCGCCTCCATTGTCTCCACAGCATGTGCCTTCCAAACCCTAGATGGGTTTTTAGTTAGTGGGGGTGCTGCACACACCCCCTGTGTTTGTGCCTGCACCCTTTACTCCCCCAATTACCATAATACCCCTGGCTTTAGGTTGAGTTGCATTGGTGGGGGTGCTTCCTGCACCCCCATTTATTAAGTTCTGCACCCACGTTTTTTCAATTCCTGAAGTGCCCTGGTTACTGGTTGGGCTTCTGACTAGTGGAGCTATTCTTTGCACCCCACTGGTTTGAGTCTACACCTGTGCTGCAACTCAATTACCAAACTGTCCTTAAAATAAGTGAGTTTCTGGTCAGGGGTTTGCTTTTTGCACCTCATCTTTTGCGCCTACACCCCAAGCTCTTCACAATCCCAAAAATACCCTTTTGACTAGTTGAACTACTTTCGGCACCTCCCTTAATTAGGATCTACACCTTATACTTTTTCTAATTTCAAAATTACCCCTCACAAATACCCAAGAAAATAACTACGTAACCCTGATTCTCTATCCGTGATAGAGATACGTAGGAGCGAGGTCAAATCCTTATCGGGCCCCCTATTAAAAAAATGTTTTGTTTTGTTATTATTTGCATTTCATTCTTTTGGGAAAGATAAATATTTTGAAAAATCACACTCTTTTATTTTACTTATTTAATTAAAGGTACTGCCTTAGGGCAGGCGTTGTGGGGTGCTAATACCTTCCCCACACGTAACCAACTCCCGGACTCTAAATCCGGTTTCGTGAACTTGCCTTATCTTGTTTTCGATTTTCCATAGTTTTCCATGAAAACTATGGTGGCGACTCCTCTGTTTTACTACAACTTTAAAACTTTTTATTAAAGATCGTCATCCCGGTTGCAACAATAAACAATAATAAAAAGAATATCAAATAAAAAAATTATTATAAATATATAATAATAATAATAATAATAATAATAATAATGAGAATTGATGCACAAATTTAAAAAAAAAACAAAACAAAATGAAGTGGAAGCTTATTTTTTTTAAAGAGATAACCTTAAGTAGTGGAAATATTTGATGTTGCAGGAGATAACTCTATTTCTAGTGCATCTCTCAATTAAAAATAAGGAAAAGTGAGATTAAACTCTTTTTATATTAATTTTAACAAATTTATGTGTGTTTTAAGAACCTTTTATTTACTTTGAACTAGATAATATTCTACTATAATTATTTCTATTAGTCTCTAATTATTAGTCTTACCTATTTATGTATTTATCTATATTATTTAATTTATCTTTAGCTACACACTTGTCCTATTTATTTTTTTAATTTATCTTCAATTACATGATCCTATTTATTTATTTATTTATATTATTTAATTTGTCTGTAGTTACGCATTGGTCATAATTATTTTATTTAAGTTATCTTTAGTTGTGTTCAATCTTATTTAATTTATTTATCTTCATTTATACACTAGTCCTATTTATTATTTATCTTTAGTTACGCACTAATCCTATTTATTTATTTATTTATATCATTTACTTTATCTTTAGGTACACACTAGTCCTCTTTATTTAATTTATAATCATATTATTTAATATATCTCTAGTTACGTACTGATCATATTTATCAAACTATATTTATTTAAAGTTTTTACTTAATTCTTATTTTATTTTATTGTTTAATATTTTAAATATCATTTTTATATATAATTAAAAGAAATATATATAAAGTAATAACAAATATTTTTTATGAGTTTGGATAAAAAAAACTTACATATATGTTCTATTATTATTTGACTGGTTGTATCTTTTTGAATGATGTGTATAACTTATTAAATAAGATAAATATAACACGTCCTGATGATTATTATGTTATGTGATTATTGAAAATGTCAAGGGTATGTATGGTGTGAAAGAGTCTTAGGTTTCATAAAGTTGAGACTATAATGTGTGAGTGTCTAAGGAAGTCACTATTTGATACTCTACAAGATGAAAGGTAGGGACCATGGTGGGGTCTAAGGAAGTCTTTCCTAGTAAGTGAATATCTAAAGTAGAGCCCTGAACTAGGATATTGATAGCCCAAACTTGGTACTATCCGATACCTGTTCAACATCATCAAGGTTAGGTAGTCAAGAAAAATAGTTACAATTGTACCAATGTTTTTTATGATAAATAATCAACTGTCTAATCACTTCCTAAATAACTTTTGATGTTTAGGATAGATCATTGGAAATGATACATGAATCCATATGTTTGATAAAGTGAGATTGAGTTTTGTGGTAATAGGTTAAGTCATATGCCCCATTGTTTGTATTGTATGTTAAGTTTATTAGGATCGATATTTAAAGCTTGTGAAGACCTCATTTCTTTTCATGTTTTTCTTTCCTATGTACCTATTGTACAAGTAGAAGAGGAACTTGCTTAGTAAGAGTTGTTCGAAAATTTTTTGGAAGATTTCACTGGAATATTGACTCATGAAGAACCTAACTATCATATATTCAGGGTTCAAGGTTGTAGAGGCGGTGATGGTGGTAGTTCAAGGTTGTGGGATTGTGATGTTAGGGTTTGGCGGCGACGTTTTAAGGTTGTGGAGGCGGTGATGGCGGCAGTTGCATAATGGATTGAGGAAGTGACGATGGTGTTTAAAGGTTGCAAAGGCATTGATGGTTTTGGCGGAGAAGTTGTGACTCGTTGCAACTGTCCAAGGCGTGGCCACCCAAGTCGGTAGCGATAACAAGGGTAGGAGCTGGTGGTCCAATATGCGACGATGACGAAGTGGAGAGGAAAACGACAAGTTGAGGCAGTGTATGTTTTTTTATTATTTTTGGTTTATTGTGTTTGATGTTGTTGAGGTTCTGATTGTAGCTGCCAAACTCACTCGCCCCCTTTATTTTCTTTTACTTATTTTCGAGCTTTGTTGGTTTCAAATAAAGATTGAATGACAAAGACAAAAGACATGTACCCAAGACACTATAAAATGCTCATGTTGCAAATATAATTAGAGCTTTGAAGATCATACCTGTGTGACTTGCTTGTTTGCTTCCTTATTCTTCATGCTTTATTATTGCAATTATGTTGTTGTGTTATTTCTTCTTGTTACTAATTACGTATGGTTTCTAAGTTATGAAAGAATATATAGTAGATTGTGGATTGATTGTAATCGTGTATGAGGCAAGAATGGAATGAATCTGTGAGTGATTTTTCTGGTGTGTGTGAAGAGCGGAATGAGAGTGCAATGTGATTTTTTTTTTGTGTCTCGGGTTTTTTGTCTGCCCTCGAGGCACGAGAGTGGACTTGTAGAGCTATATACTGGGTGCTAAAATAATAATTTTTTTCTTATTGTCCAAAAAATTAGCAAAAGAGGGAGACAATACAATTTTTTTGATTTTGAGGCCGTTAGCTGTTTGGAGCAAAGTGAGTAGCAGAGTTGATTTGAGTGAAGGAGTGAATGTAAAGAGGTATGAGATGAGAGATTTTGGAGTGCGTGAGGAATGAGGGGGTGCAAGAAGTAGCCTTGGCCTGTTGGCCCAAGTAGGAAGTGCGCTAGACGAATTCTTCCTCCTCCCCATACCCTCTTCCTGCACCTCCATACTTATTATTAAAAGATAACTATGCCCTTAACTAAAAAGTGCAAAGACAAAAATGCCCTCCATCCTCTTCACCCCTATATCCGGTTCATAGCTCGTGTGTTTCGTTCCTTTCTCCCAAATCTTCAATTAAACCTTCAAACAAGCCGTAGGTAACCAATTTTTGATATTTATTAGCAATTAGTAAGTGATATTGTTGATTAGAGTAGTTGATTTGGTGTTTTGGGGACTATCGATGGCGAAAGGAGAGTTTTTTTCGATCTGGCAACATGACAACCTGATAAGCTTTATCCGATTCTCATTTGTTTTGAAAATGACAACCGGATGACATCCCCATCCGGTTGTCATTTTTTTTCCAAATGACAACCAGATAGCATGCTCATCCGGTTCACATTCTTTCAATTTTTTTTTTAAATTAACAATAACTTTGTGCACTGTGACAAATATGGTTAGGAAAATGTAACTTTGTCCACTATTAAACTTTCACCTTCTTCTGTACCTAATTTTTTAAAAACTTAATGCAATTAAATTATGACTTTGTTATATGTGCTGTCACCTACCACCACCCAATTAAAATTAATATACTTAAAAGTAAAAAAGAAATGAATAGTCTCTTTTTTTGCTGCCTCTTTATGTTTACTCCTAATTCCAATTTCCAATCCCATTTTAAATGAAGTCTTTTCTGTTGCATTTCACAAAGAGTCTATTTGTTTTGTTTTGCACATTCACTCTTCCTCATTGGGTTTCATTTCAAATTCAATTAAAATAAAACTAGAGGCAAATGAAAAGCCAAAGAAGAGTCTCCTCTACTGCATTTTAGGAAGAGTCTCTTGTTTTGCACCTTCACTCTTTCTGATTAGGTTTCATTTCAAATTCAATTAAAATAAAACTAAATTAATTTAATTAAGGCATATGAAGAGCCAAAGAATACAATCTTCTTCCCGAACCAAGAAATCAGATGCATTCCTTTGAACATATCTGTAATATAGCATTCCAACAACTCATAAAAAAATAAAAAAAATGAGATTTGAGAACCAGACAGGGTGGTATCCGATTCACAACTTACACACTGGATGACACTCCATTCCAGTTCATCCGGTTCTCATTTTTTTTAAATTTAAGAACCGAATAGCCAACCATCTGATTCTTAAATTTCAAAAAAATGAGAACCAGATGACTAGCTGTCCGATTTTCAAATTAAAAAAAATGACAACCGAATCACTGATTGTCGAGTTCTCAAATTTTAAAAAAGGTTGGGACTCTTTAATAAAGTAAGAACAATTTGGTAATTTCGATGAGATTACTCTTAGAATTGAAATTTGTTATGGAGGTACAGGAAAAGGATATGGGAATTGAAATTTGTTATAGAGGTACAGGGAAAAAGGATATGAGAGTGGAGGAAGAATTCGTCAGTGCGTTAAGGATTGAGGGTGCATGATGAGAAGGAGTGGCTCGCTGGCCCAAATGAAAATGGGGTGCAGGATGAGAAGTAGGGGTTGTAGACAATGAATCTAATTTTTTATTTTTATGTAAAACCTAATTGGTTGGTTCTAAACTATATCTTTTGTATTTTTTGAAAATAAAAAATAAAAGGGATAAAATCTTAAATTATCTATTAAAATGGAAAATTATTTTTAATTATAATATTTTTATTTTTTTTATTTTAATTTAAAATTTAATGTAAAATTTAAGGATTAAACTCAAATTACAATTTTTATTTTTCTTAAATAAGAAAAGCAGAAAGTTCAAAACTAATAATTTCAAATTTCATTAAAAAAATTTTATTTAAAATTTTTTAACATATTTTTTCATTTTTCTATCTTTATTTAAAATTAATGAAATAAAATTTCTTTTAATTTTTTCTAAAAATAATTTTATTAGTCCGGTGCAAAGTGTTGCCATAAATATTAGATATATAATGACTCGTTTAATTATACATATATTTAAATTATTCTCTAATATTCGAAGGTGGTATAAATTATATAATTATAAGACTTTATAGTAAATTTCAATAAATAAATAAAGAACAACGTGTCTAACCAAAATTATATGTAACTAACTAAACAATATACATGTCCATTTATATAATAAAAATAAAAGATTATTGATAAAAAAAGAAGAAAAAAACTTCAATTATTACCTTTGAAAAAGAGTGATCTTAGATTCCAAAAACTTGAATGCCTTCAATCACTCTGTGCATAGGAAACACATTTATAGTTTTATGATACTACACATCATCGTTGCGCTTAGACCCACCCCTATTTAATAAACTAAATACTCTACATGTGCGTATGCATAAAAAAAAGAACTATTGATATAAAAAACTTCAACTATTTCGTTCTAAAAAATAAAAATAAGATCCATTCAACTATTACAGACCTATGCATAGGAATTGCAACCCAAAATCCAAATCAAAATTTAATATTACATATATATCTAATATTAAATTCAATAATTATTAACGTATTTTTTTATAAATTTAATGATAGTTTTTTTATTGTAATAATTATTATATAGTTACTTTCTTTGTTATCATAAGAAAAACATAGAAATACATTTTATTATTTCCGCCAGTTTGTAAAAATGTTTATACATTTTCTTAATAATAATAATAATACCAATTTAGTAAGTTAGATATATTATTAACAATTTTGATTTAAAAATGCTATTAATATTTTAAATTGAAGTTTAATTTAAAAATGCATTGAAGTTTAATATTTTACATCACGAATATTAATTATTAGTATTAATGATTTTTATTGTTTTTAATTTTTTATTCATTAATTTACCATTTTATAAATATTTTTTCAAATTAAATTTAAGTAACGTAAAAAAAAAATTAAATTTGAAAGCTCAGTTCACAATTTCAATACCAAAAAAGTTGAATTTCAAACTAGTTTTTGATAAGAAAATCATTTAATTTTTCATTAATATTTTACATGGTCACATTAAATTTTAATTTAATACTTTATATAAAAGTATATTCAAAATAAACATTAATTATTAATTATTAATTAGTAATTATTAATATATTATTCAAGTTTTCTTCATAAAAACTACTATTTACTAATTTAGTATTTTATATTGACATTAATTATTGATACTAATTTTCATAACTTCACATTTAATAATCTTAAATAATAATTTAGTGAATAAATTTAATTTTAAGATTTTCTTATATTAAATATATTTATAAAACATGAGAGTAGTTTCAACAGAACAATCGAAACAAAATTGAAACAGTGTCGTTTTGAACGGCATGTATAACCTCTTTCTCTCCGTGAACAATTAAAAAGTCTATTCCAATGAATAGAAGAACTTGAAGGTTCTATTAATGGAACTTTTTTTATTTTTTGGATTTATTAATGAAAGAATTTCTGTTTCTATATTTTTTCCTTCTTTCTCTTTCCCACTCCTCTCGTTGTCCCCTGTCCCTTTCGACAAATCTCGCAGTGCTTCTCTTCTAACATCTCTTTCTCTCTCTAGGGTTTCCTTCGCATTCTAGATTCACACAGATACTATCTCTAGGTGCTTTGCTTCGTCTCCCAACTTTTGCTCGATCCCGATTCCAATTCCTGACAACTTTTTTATCCGATCCGCTTTCTACCGGATTCGAATTCCAACATTCAACCCTTGATTCCACAATTCTCTCCGAATTTTGCGTTGAGTTTGCTTTTCGAATCGATGGTTACAGTAGCTTAGAGAGTTCAATATTAAAAAAAGGTTTTGATCCTTGTAATTTTTTTATTGGATAATTAAATTGATTAATAATGACGATGATTGTGATTATTTGTGGTTTGTGAATTTATTCAGTTTTTTTTTCTCCTTTTAGTCTCTGTTTGCTTTACGTCAGAGTTCGTTTATTGTTGGGATTTGAGATTATTTGTGTGTTTTTTTGTGTGATTTGCTAGGTGTGTCAGTTAGATGGTATGCGGGAGTTGTGTAAGGTCTTTGGTTGTTCAAGCTGGAACCTTCGCCAACAGAGTGAAAATCAACGGATTTGGGAGGAGTTTGCGGGTGGTTCGTGATTTTTCTTACTGGCCGATTCGTGAATACAATACATTCAGAGGGATGATGGTTGATACGGGTTCTATGTCAAGGGCTGGACCCCTTGTTGATATGATGCCTGAGAAAGATGACGATGGTCGGTTTGCCAGTGGAGGGTGGAAAAGGTGAATATGATTCTCACAACATGCTTTCAACTTGTGCTGACGCCTTGAGAAGCGCATATATCTGTTCTGATTCCTTAGATGGAATCTTTACTTTGTTGCCTTGGTACTGTCTTTAACATCCCCATTGGCCGTTAGAGTTAAGCGATTATATGTTAATATTTCCTACAGCCTCTAACTTGGATTATTAGATTTAAGATTTGAAGAGAACTATGATTTGAAAGAATCAGTTTTATATCTGGAGCGGTTATCTGGAATTGCTTTTTGTTTGACCTCGTAAGGAAGATTATTCTTGGCTACCTCAACTTAACAGAAAAAGTGATTGGCATTTCTTTTAGTTTATACATGATGGGGAAATTTTGAAATCGGGATGATTTTAAGGTGATATCACTGCCAAAATAACCTTTACTGTTGAAAGCAGGATTTTCAAAGTCCTAAAGGAATTTTTGAAGACCCAATATATCAAAACTAGTATTTTTTTTTTTTAATACAAAGTGATTTAGGAAGGTGTGGTGCAATCTTATCAGGCACACAACGGATGGTCATTTCTAAGGGTTCTTAAATCATTTGGTTCATGTGCTGGTTTGTGTTTTGCTTATTGAACTGTGTTTCGTTTTGCTCAATAAAAGCAACAACAAATATTCTTATTTCAACGAGGAGGAGATTGGGGAACGTGGAAAACAACTGAAAATAATAAGAAACCATAAATAGAGCTAAACTCCTCATGCCTTTAAAGGTCGAGTTCTTTTTGTGGAAAGTAATATTTTATTGTGGTGGAAGCCTGGATTTTAATAATGTATACTTGAATGTTGAAATCAATGAGTTAAATTCATAATATTTCATTCTAATCCTTTTAAGTTGCTTAGTTGAATTCATCTTCATTAATCCATACTATGACAAATCAATGTGAAATTTTAGTAAGAGCTTGCATTGGAAGAATGACATTAATGAACAATTTAATTTGCTTGATTGACTGGATTTGGTGTTGCACGATGTTATACTTTTGCTGATATATATCGTGATCAAATGTTACTTATTTCATCAAATTTTTATTTGGCAGTGAAGATGGAAGGCTTAGCTGTGGGTATTCAAGTTTTAGGGGGAAGAGAGCGACAATGGAAGATTTTTATGATATTAAGACATTGAAGATTGGTGACCAATCAATATGCTTATTTGGAATATTTGATGGTAAGATTTTCTACTAGATTGCGTGGGAGAAAAATAGTTCTTTGATCTCAGTAAATGTGTATTTGTTCACCTCATGCATTTATGTTAACATGCAAATAAATTTTTAAAATTTCGTACAGGTCATGGTGGTTCCCGTGCTGCTGAGTATTTGAAGGAGCATCTCTTTGATAATCTCTTGAAGCATCCAAAATTTTTGACAGATGCCAAATTGGCTATAAGTGTGTTTGCTTTCTCTCAATTATTGTGACGAGTGTCTTGTTGTAATGTCTGTTGTTTAGAATTTATTAATGCTTTCTTGTGTGTTTCAACATGGTTGAAAGTGTTTGATGCTCATCCATCTCATGATTTTCATTTTTTCCTTGTGTGGTCTGTGGCTGGATTCCTGCAAGGAATGATTTTGATCTTCCATCACCAGTTTTTGCAATTATAGTAACCTCAGCAAACTTGCAGGTGAAACATACAAACAGACTGACGCTAATTTTCTGGATTCCGAAAAGGACACCTTCAGGGATGATGGATCTACAGCTTCGACAGCAGTCTTGGTTGATAACCATCTTTATGTAGCTAATGTTGGAGATTCTAGGACCATAATATCAAAATCTGGTGTAGGTAAAGTAATAACCTACTATTTTATGACATCTATTTATAATTAACTTATAATATTGTAAATTTAAGTTGTCATATCCTTTACAAATTCTGATGTATTATTTAGTAATATATTAAAATTTCTTCTTTTAAAAAAGTGTTTATATCTTAATGATGTGATGATGGGAGAAAGCTGCTTGATAATGTAAATACAGAGATCACGTGGAAGATGCAATATTTCAGACAAGCTTTGTCTGGTCATATGATAGATTTTCTCCTATAGTTCCATTTGAGTACAGTTTGCAATTACGAGTTGTAGTAACATTGTGAACTAATTGTTTCTCTTTTGGCAGCAATTGCTCTGTCTGAGGATCATAAGCCAAATAGAAGTGATGAGAGGAAGAGAATTGAGAATGCCGGTGGTGTTGTCATGTGGGCAGGTCAGATACTATATTTCAGGCATATAAATGGCCTTTTTAAATAGTTCTGCTGTTGATGTTCTGCTTCTGGCACATTTAGTGTATGATACAATGGTGATGGGTTGTTTCCCATGTTATCTATGGCCACAGTTGAGATTTAAGTAATTTATGGTGACAGTGGAAGCTTGAGCTGACTCTATCTTGGATCCTTTTGATCAGGGGTCATGTTGGCAACTTGAAACAATAATAATATGCATGGAATTATGTTCTGGCTGATGGATATGGCAAATATTTCCCCATTTTTTTCTGTATACTGTTTGTTATATCTAATTTAATCTTATATAAGTACATAGAGTTAATAGAAATTCATTGATTTCGATTTTATTATTAAATTTTCTTTTGCAAATTTTGAAAAAAATATAAGTCATTAATCACATCTGTACAAAATAGCCATACCTAGGATTGAATTGGAAAGTGAAGGTTATTGTTAAGTTGTGTAATAATATGGAATGTACTTTCCGACCTAAATTATAAAAATAAGATACATAGCCTTGCTCCTAAAGTTTAGTTAAAACTTAAATGAGAAAAGGTCACATATGACATGTAAAGTAATAAACTCACATTAGCTAAAGTTTCAATTTTACTCCAAATCTAGATATAGAAGGCATTCACCAAATAAACACAACTCCAAAATAAAACAGTCCAACTCTAGATCTCTTTACTCTAGCTAATTATTCAGTGCAGCAAAACAGTGTCAGAACCCAAACCCCTGTCCAACCTGCGAACATAGAGAGGCAGGAAAGAGAAAAAACCAATGCAATATCTTATGGCTAGAAGTTGATTAAACCAAAAACCCGGCAAGTAGATCAGGTTGTCTCCTAGAAGTACAAAGCAAATGACGTCAGGGAAGTGATCATATTGCCATTACCGAGTCTTCTTTGTAGCAGATCAGCGGTGGAGGGTGCAAGGTTTGACTGCAAAGGAGCAAAATCAAAATGGGAAGAAGGAGGCTTGCATGCAGGGTCTTAAAATTGGGTTGATTTTCTGAGTTTTTTTACTTATGGGCTTTCTGGTCATCATGTTTGGATTGTTTGGCAACATGTTGATCCCGCATGATATTTCCAGAGAAATTTTCTGAGCAATGATAGGATTTCTGGATGCCTCCAAATTTCTGTGATCTCATATGAACAAGATAACATTTTTTATTATCATGCATCAATGTGTTATGGGACACATGGAGTGTAATAAAGTGGATGAAATCTGCTGGGCTTTTGTATTACTTGTTCCATGTTTCAGCCACAAATAATTTTTAGTTAAAGGAGGTATTGACCCATGTAGTGTTGACATTAGATTGATTTATGCAAGTAGTATCCATGTTCTGAACTTATGGTTAGATAGAATAATATGCTTTATATCTTCACCTTAGAACCTGGCCAGACATCCAAAGGATGGAATGATTAATTTGGGTCAGGTGATATTTATATTTGTTTATTTTGCTGGTCAGGTACTTGGAGGGTAGGAGGGGTGCTAGCAATGTCTCGGGCCTTTGGTAACCGTATGTTGAAGCAGTTTGTTGTAGCAGAACCTGAGATCCAGGTGATTCTTGATTACTGTGTGAATCTGAAAATTAATAGTCTATTAATAGCTAGACGTGATTCACTAATAATTATTTTCTTGGATAATTAGTAGCTTCCTAGTTCTACGAGGAAATTATTTGGTAGGAAGGATAAAGTTTACTAATATTACTATTCTAGCATTGAATATTTGTTAGCAAGATTGGTGGGTCGTTACCCAAATTTTCAAGCGGCAATTAAATTCTCTGTTTTCATTAGTATAACATAAGCATAATCATATTACAAAAGTACTTGTCAAGCTTTTAACAACTAATAATTTTGAAGTTACTAAAAAGCAGTTACTTGTGATTAGGAAGTTCCGTTTTTTGTATGATGTTGATTATTTACAAAAGTAGTAAAATACATCAAATCATTGGAAAGATAGTGACAATTAGAGAGAAAAAATCAACAGCCCATTGCATGAGACTTAATGACCCTAAGAACTGAAACCAGCAACCTTTCTATTGCACTTGTTAAACTACAAGAAATAGAAAGACATTGAGCTAAAACTGTGGTTTTCAATGACAACATAGGTGCTTTATTTATATTAAGAAAACAAAAACAGTACAATAGATTGAGGAGATATGATATCCTCTAATAATAAAGATATGATACATGAATAAATAAAAATGTTCCTAATAATACATATGTAATTTAGATATTCCGAATTATAAAAGGTCAACACCTTATTTCTATAATTATAACACTCTTCCTTAAGCTGGAGTGTACAAGTTATACGTGTTGAGCTTGCTACACATATGATTTATCCTTGGTCCTCTTAGATACTTGGTGAATATGCTGGCCAATTGTCACTAGAATTGACAAATCTAGTGGTATGCTCCACCTTTTATCTTATGAAATGTTAATCTACCTCAATATGCTTGGTCCTCTCATGAAGGACAGGATTAGAGACAATGTGAAGGCTACCTGGTTGTCACATATAGGGTACATTTGGGAGTTTTCTTCCAATTTAAGCTCTTTGTGGAGTTTCTTTAGCCATATCATCTCACAAGTGACAAATGTCATTCCCCTATATTCTACTTTTACACTTGATATTGTCACAACATTTTGTGACTTACTTTTCCATGATATTAAAATGACTCCAATATGAAAAAAGTACACTAAAGTGGAGCTCAATTGCTTTGGACCTGCCTTGTCAATGTCAGGATACCCAACAATAAGTATTTCCCTTATCTTCATAAATAAGGCATTTTCCAAGAGCATTCTTAATCTATATTAGCATCTATAGACTGCATCCTATGATCTTGACAAGGAAGAGTTTAAAAATTGACTTACTACACTCACTACAAATGCAATGTCAGGAGGGGTCATAGTGAGGTTATTTAGCTTATTGTAACCATTTGTATCTCCCAGGCTCAATATAACCCTCCTTGGTTAGTTACAACTTTGATACTCGAATCTATTGATGTGTCCATAGGCTTAGTGTTTAACATCCCTGTTTTTTCTAGATTGTTCAAAGCATATTTCCTTAAGATATGACCAAAACATCCTTGGATTGAAACTTTTATACCAAGCAAATGTCTCAAGTGTCCATGATCTTTTTCTCAAACTGTGGGACAAGATATTGTTTTAGTTGGCACTACCCTCCTTTTAACTATCTAGGATAACAATTTTGTCCATGGTAGAACAAAGAATGATCAATATCACTTTGTATCATTCCAAACTGCTAGATGACGGCCTGAAAACACCCAAATCATGCACAAGGTGATTGCTTGAGACCATACAAAAACTTGTAAAGATGACATGCCATAAGCTCCATGTAGACTTTGTCATCCAGATCACCATGTAGATGTCAACTTGAAACAAAGCCTAGTGTATAATAAGTACAATGGAGAAGAGAAGTTGGATATATGCCATTTTTGACATGAGTGAAAGTGTCATTGTAATCTTGTTCATAGATTAGTGTGTATCCTTTGGCGATCAGGTGAGTTGTTGTGGATTTAACCCATGACCGTTGGAACAAACGATATTCAAGAATGTAACAAACACCGCAAGCATTGGAAGAACAAAATAAGAATCAACAATGTAAGACAAAAAGCACTAGAATTTAACATAGTTCAATTAGTATTAACTTTATGTCTGCAAACAATTCACTATGAACATGTTTCTCTACTTCAGGGATTATAAATAAAACTTTAGAGATTATAAATCAAATTGTTACACTTTCACACTTACCATGAATATGCTCACTCAATCAACGTTACATGTGTTTCGCCCAAGGTTCCTATATATATAAAGAACATATATAGTAAACTTAATTACGTTAGAATCACTCCAACAAGAACAACACACGTGACGCGTTTTTCACTAAGTTAAATCGTACACAAATTATCAGACGGTTCACACAGTCATGATGCATCAGACAGTCTATGCAATCATGATGCATCAGACAGTCTATGCAATCATGATGCATCAAACGCTTGCCACTAGACAATCCTCAAATTATACTATAGACATCTTTAAACAATCTGGTATCAACAAATCCCCATCTTGGTTCAAAAACAAATCTTCTAAGCAAAACTAATTGTGAAAGCCACTAAGCCTATCATAGGACTTAATCTCTAATCATTTGGATCAAATCCAAACAATGAAAAAACTTGTTGCTGGTAGAACTTTTGAAAGTATAAAAGGGGTTATGACTTGGCGAGACCTTCATCACCTTTACAGATGCTTTAGCAATTTCCTCTCTTACAAAATGTAGCTTGATGTCAATATGGTAGTCTATTCATGGCAGACTTGGTTCTTTGACAATTGGATGCTTGGCTTTTCGGTTTCATCTCAACTATTTTTCCCCTTAGCGATATAGCTTAGCTTTTGTCAAGAAAGTGTACATAACCTAAGTAGTTGAAAGAGCCACTACCTTCTGCAGACCGACCTTTCAACTAACTGCTGCACCAAATGTTATAAACACATATCTTTAATTGTGCCTATTTGGTATCCTATTCATCTTTCCGATATATCTCCCAAGTAGTAGCATGTGGAGTCTTGTGTCAGACTTGCCTTAACATCCTTGTCGCCAACCTTAATGACTTCATAAGTATCAAGCCTCATGTGTCCTTTTTTTCTATAGTTCAAGCTATATGGGGTTGTTTTCTCTCTCATATTGTTTTACCTATGACCTCCCCTACTTAGATGTTTTTTCTTCAAAGAATGCTTAGTGTTAGATGGTCACACTCGAATTTGAGACACTCCCATCAAGACTTGTCACAGACATTGGTGGTCTCGAGTGAAATAGAACATTAGATGCCTCTTTAATTGTACAAATTTGGTTTCCTGTTCATTTGTTTTGATATAGCTCCGAAGTAGAAGGATGTGGAGCCTTGTTTCCGACAATTCTCACTTGTGCCATACGTGCTTGGATACCCTTGTCACCAACCTTCATGACTTCATAAATACCAGCCACATGTCTCCTTTTTTCTATAGTTCAAATCAAGCTGAGTGGGGTTGTTTCCTCTTTCCTATTATTTATCTATGACCTCCCTTTTTAGTTGTGTTTTCTTTAAAGAATGCACTCTGGGTTCCTCCTGGCCTATGACTTTTCTAGAGAACCGATTCAAGATACACTTTGATACCAATTTAGAATGTGAGTTTGGACCTAATTTTACTTCCATAAAACCAACTTGTAAGGTAAGAGTTGTCCTCCCACCTATGCTGTGTTTCTTGGAAGGTGGAATGATCTATAAAGTCATATGTTTAGGAAACCATTCTCCATGGAAGAAGCTTGGAAGCTTGCGGGTAGGAGACAAGGCCAAACTAAGAACAAAGTTGCAAAAGAAAATAGAAAATGGATTGAGATAAGAAAAGGATTAGAACACATCACCTTTAGAATGAATTCCAAGGATGAATGCAATGGATATTTGCCACTTGAAGAAGCTCTTCAAGATTAAGAACCAAAGGCAAGAGTCTCATATCAAGACACTAAATGAGTATTCTCACCAAGGCTAATTGCATTCAATATTTGAGTTTAATTTTTAAAAGAGATGATGGCCTTAGTTATAAGCTAAGGTGCGGCCAACAAGACTTACAAAATTGTGTAAAAGTAATGGGTTTGAAGATCTACAAAAATGGGTTTGAAGATCTACAAAAATGGGTTAAAGCAATGTGAACACAAGATTAAAAAATCCTAAGCGTGAACATAAAACTAACGTCTGCATTAGTATGAATACAAGCTTAATGATTACACTATGCTAATGTTTAGATCTAATGTGAACACTAATCTTATGATTACATAAAGTTAACTTCCTTAATCTTGCATTAAGCACATGGGACGTCCAATTAGTTAGGAAGATATGTGAAGTAGTTATAACTATCACATGCATTTGAAAGTGATGTGGAAGGAGTTACAACCATGATATGTGCTTGAAAGTGACATGTGAAAGAGGTTACAACTTCACATGTGTCTTTCCAACCTTTGGCCCTGGAAATTCTAGGAAATTCTAGAATATTCTTGAAGTAGAATATTCTAAAATCTTTGAAAAAATTGCAAATGATTTTTCTTCTTTATTTCTTCTATTTTTCTTGAGTTTTCCTCTTGGGAACCTTCCTTTGAATTTATTCCTTATTGCTTCTTCTTGCTCTTTTCTTATACCATGCTTCTTGTTAGTACTCCTTGGTCTTCTAGCAAATCCTTTCCTTCTTGATTAGATCCTTGTTCATCGAAAATCACATCAACCTATGTACCATATTTTGGTTCTAACTAACAATGTGGGACTTCTCAATAAGTTCTATGAACATAATTTCATCATAACTAATCATAGTATTAAGAGAATATTTTTCAAAGTTATGTTCTTCTCAATTTCTTCCATGAATACATTTAAAACCTCACAAGGAAACAAATTTCAAAGTATAATGAAATAGGTGAACAACTATTTAGGATTATTTTCTCGATAAGGTATATAAGGAATTCACAATATGTTTTGATGATTAACTGAGATATTCTAACAAAACCCAAATCGTGAAGAAGCTAAAGACTATCTTAATAGAGTTTGTCCTTTTTAGTTAGTGATTTGAAGTTAATTGACATTTCGAAAAAATCACTAATTCATGTGGATAAGGTAATTTCTTTATCCAAGTTGTGTCAACGGTTTAGTTTGGACTAGTAAACTTAACAAGTGTGTATATTTTGTTGGAGCCGTAGAAATATTTTTCATGTGAGTACCAAAGTTTCCATTTTTTTTAAGGGAATCACGTCCCTTGATGCTTTTCATCTTTTGAAAGCTCAAAATATGTTGCTTATATCAACTTGTGATTGTGTTTCCCATAGTAGCACAAAAATTTTTAGACTATGATGTCAGCCTGAGAAAGGATATAAAATAGGCCAGGTCAGGTAAGAAAAATTTGGCCAAATTGAACCGAGTAAACATTAGTGCCACCCATTTAGTTTGCGAGCCATATGGCATTAGGCTGGCTAACCTATTTTTTGAAATAATAATTATATTTTTAAAAATTAAAATAAATAATGTTTTATTAAAAGACGTGTTTTAATTAATATATCAAATTACTTAATCTAATTAAAATTAGTTTGATTAATGTGACTTAAATTTTAAAAATAAATATTTATTTTTTATTTTTTGGGTTTAATTTTTGTAAAATGGGTCGTTAGTCTGATATTGGGCTGGTCCAGACCAGTACTTTTTAATTTTACACCTTATCTTGTTGGTCCGGGTCACCCTTTTGACATTCTATTTTCTACTCACAATTACCCTGTACACGCCTTAATTTAGTTCTTTTGCTGAACCGCTTCTGTGATGTAAATCACCTCACTTTTGTTGCAATTGATAGTTGTATGTGAAAGTGATAAGCGACATAGCTTGACAATGAAATTTATCTTTTCATATGCTTTCAGGACCAGCAGATAGATGAACAAATTGAACTGCTTATTCTTGCAAGTGATGGACTCTGGGATGTAGTACAGAATGATGTAAGCTATCTTCCTTAGTCGTGCATTTTATTTATTTGTGCATGTTGGATGCCTCATTCATTTTAGTGAGGCAGGAGTGGATTATCATTTTAGCCTCATTCTGCATTTGTACTTCTTTGAAATGCTATGCTAGCTGGAAAGTAGCTCAATATGGACCATAATTGTTTCTGTATAGCATAGCTGCATTGGGTCTTAGGCTTTTTTATTGTCATCCTTAACTGCAAATGAAAATTGAATACTTTTATACCTGGGCCCATAAAATTATTTTATATTTGTAGAGGTTTGATTTATGTACCTACCAAAGAAAATGTATTTATGTTTGCCTAGGACTAGAAGTAGTAGTTGGAATGAAATGAACATGTGACATTGTGTGGTGGTGGCTTCAAATTCTCCAGGGGTACCTATTACGGGGTTCAATGTTCAGTTTGTTACTAAATTAAATAGTTCGTTTGTTAAATACTAAGTTCAGGTGTTCTCATTGTTTGATTGTTATTCCATATCTACTCTGTATTTTCAGGATGCTGTTTCTCTTGCGCAAGCAGAAGAGGAGCCTGAGGCAGCTGCTCGGAAGTTAACAGAAGTAGCATTTTCCCGTGGGAGTGCTGATAACATTACATGCATTGTGGTGCGCTTCCACCATGACAAAAAAGACCTAGCTAAACCTGGCAAAGCAGAATCAGCTAGTGCTCAGCATGAGGAGACGCTGTGAAAGCACATATGCATGTGTTGGTTTTATTCGCGTCAAATGGCACAATTCCAGTGTCAGCAAGCGATTTGTTTATTCATTAGTTTTCTTATGTAAGTCACTATTGTATTGGGATTTTTGACTCTTGTTCTTTTGATAACTCATTTCAGCTTGTGTCCGTATATATTTCCGGTTTTTGCTTGTAGAGGCATAAAGATGGTATTTTTGTTCTGATCTAATAAATGCAGTATGCATTATTTTCAATCATGCTGATACGTTAAAGATTTTTAGGAAAAAGTAAAATTGATTTTTGTATAAATTAAAATGTGCTTATCAACAGTAAAAGTTTTAAAATTATGGAATTTTTTGAGCTAGTTTTTATGCAAGAAAATTTAACTAATTTCTTGTGACAGTTTATCCAATCATACTGTAGTTAGAAATCGATTATTTTATCACTTTGGTCGTTTCGATCTTTTTTATCGATTCTATTAGTGATTAATTAGTCATTGTAGTCCTTTCTATCGGCTATATATATATATATATATATATATATATATATATATATATATATATATATATAAAA